>OGHD01000005.1_pt1 | contig 133356 bp, 158 predicted proteins | sample 1571341 | NCBI WGS metagenome assembly OGHD01 (sample SAMEA2582026, study PRJEB24529) | metagenome | biome: Human gut stool | place: China | collected 2011 | reverse complement strand
TGAACGAAGATGGAAGCATCAACATTCCAAAGGTGCTTCAGCCATATATGGGCGGTAAGACAAAAATCTGTTAATCCATTTCCCATGCGGAAATGCTGGAGGTAGTATGCATACTTATCTACGTGCGATCGGTTTTCGCGAATGTAAAAATAGACAGCAATTGGAAGATATTTATCGTCACACGTTGAATACTCCAAACCGCAAGATAATGACGACGATCAGCGTCGATACGTCGCTGCTGCAGTTTGAAAAAGATTTTGGTAAGAATTTCGGACTCTCGCTCGTCGGTGAATATGACATCAAGGGTTCTTTATCCATTGAACATTATTTTCCTTATTTGAAGGGAGACCGGTTCATGCAGTTTGAGAACATCACGATTCAGAAACAGACCGACAAAGAAAGCTATGCGGGAGTCTGCGAAGATTACCATCTTGGTATGACGATTATCTTCTATGTCATCAATATCGCAGATTATGCAAAATCCAAATGGTTGAACTATTCCAACCGGCAGATCACGAATGTCAAGTTTTCTGCTTTGTCTGTAGCTGGAACGGTTCTGCTTGGTATGCATCATTCCAAGCATCAGATAGCCGTCGAATCGAAAGGACGGAACCGCAGAAACCAGCTGCTCGATGCAGCGCGAAACGGTGATACCGACGCGATGGAACAACTGACCTATGACGAAATGAACACCTACACCTCTATTTCTTCCAGAGTCATCAAGGAGGATGTTCTTTCAATCATTGATACAAGCTTTATGCCATGCGGTGTGGAATGCGACCATTACATGGTTATCGGAAATATCTATGCAGTGGAGAAGCTGCAAAATATATACAGCAAAGAGATCGTCTATAACTTGCTGATTGAAGCAAATGGACTGATGATCAATGTCGGCATCAATGAAGCAGATTTACAGGGAGAACCAAAGGTCGGCAGACGGTTTCGCGGAGAAATCTGGTTACAGGGTGTCGTGACAATATAATATACTTTCAGGAAGGAGATTTTATGTATCTAGTATTTGACGTAGGTGGAACTTTTGTAAAATACGCTTGGATGAGTATGGACGGTAATATTCAGGAAAAAGGAAAATACCCAACCCCGACCAAGGAAGGAGAATCTGTACCAGATTTATGACAAATACAAAGATCAGGGTGTAGAAGGAATCGCCCTTTCTTTGCCAGGACTTATCGACGCAGAAAATGGTATCATCCGAAACGGCGGTTGTATCAAATATCTGAAGGACGCACATCTGGCAGAACTGCTTGGTGCGCGCTGTGACGGTGTGAAAATTTCCATGGAAAACGATGGAAAATGTGCAGCCCTTGCAGAAGTCTGGATGGGTAATGCCAAAGGCTGTAAGAATGCAGCTGTAGTCATCCTTGGAACCGGCATCGGCGGTGGTATCGTAATCAACGGACATGTGCATCGTGGAAAAGATCTGTCTGCCGGAGAATTATCTTATTTCTTCGCAGATACACTGACAAGAAAAGATGTGGATAAAATCTTTGATATTGATTCAATCAGCGATATGGAAGAAGAATACGAGAAGCTTCCTTATCTTTGGTCTACTTCGTATTCTACACGTGCTTTTTGTTATCAGGTTGCAGTGGCAAAAGGCATCAATCCAAAAGAATTCAACGGGGAACTTCTTTATAAGATGGCAGAAGAAGGCGATCCGGTTGTCCTTGATATGTTGGAAGATTTTTATTTTACAACTGCAAAATATCTGTTCAACATCTTTGCCATTGTCGATCCGGATATCATCTTGCTCGGCGGTGGAATCAGCGCGCAGCCTGCATTCGTGGAAGGTGTAAAGCGCTATGTTGAAAAGTTAAAATCCATCAGCATGATTACAAATTTTATCAAGGTTGATGTATGTAAGTTCGGAAATGATTCGAATCTGCTCGGTGCGCTTTACAGCTTCCGGCAGATGTATCTGGAAAATTAAGCAATAAAAAAATGTTCCCGAGGCGATTCGAACGCCCGACCTACCGCTTAGGAGGCGGTTGCTCTATCCTACTGAGCTACGGAACCATAACAACAGCTCAGGCAGAACTCAAGCCTTTCCACCCAAGCTGTATTAAATATTATACCGCAAAAACAAAATACTGGCAATGAGGAAACAGCAAGTTATGCGTCAGCAAGCTTCTCCTCTTTTTCCTTTGCCAAAAACTCCGCCACAGCAGGCAGATTAGCAAAAATAAACTGCTGCGCTGCCTGCGGATAAAGGTTAATATAATAAATCTCTCCGGTGGCTTGTCTTACACGCTTTTCGGTAACAATACCCAACGCAGAACCCTTTTCTGTCGGAATTTTATTGCGCCCATCCTCGGGCAACTGCAGATAACCGGTATTTTCCAACCATCTGCCAAGCTCCACCGTAGTAAGATTATGCATTTCCTTATCTGCAAAGGTATCATTAATATATTTTACAAACTTTGTGATATTGGTAGCTTCAGTCATAGGCTGCAGCCTGCTCAGGTCATCCTGCTCCACAACAAAGCTGCTTTTAACTGCCTTAGGAGTTTTGGGTGCAACCTTAAAGCTCGTGCTCTGCGACACCAGATTCATAATCTTGCCGTAAACAGCAATAACCTCTGCGGCATCGGCAAGCGCCTCCTGTACCTGCGCGCTCTGCACAACCTCCAGCGACAGCTCCTCTTCGGCAAAAGGATGTCTGTTTTGGCTCATACGGTGAATAACATTGTAAGCATTGCGTAATTTGTTGATATCCAGCATCTGCATTTCTCCTATTCTTCACACAATTTTTATAAACAAAAAGGCAGACTCTGCTAAATCAAGAGTCTGCCCTAAAACAATCAGAAGTTAATGTGCTTCTGCCAACACCTCAGCGGCAATATCGTCAGCCATTCCCGGAGGCATGCTCCATTCAACACGCACGCCGGTTTTACCCCAAAGACGGGTGAGCGCTACCTGAAACGCCTCCTTACTGGAAAGCGGCTCCAGCGTTATCGTAGCAAAATCACGAATAGTATCACCCTGCGGTACATCCAGGCTCAACGGAGTTGCCAGATACTTCTCGACAGCAGCCTTGGCTTCGGCAACAGCCTCCGGCAAGGTTACTACGGCAGTCTTATCCGCTTCGTTATATTCTACATAGCCATAATGGCAATTATAATTCAAAGTTACAGCATAATTACTCATTTTAATCCCCCTCTGCTCTTGTTACTAATTATAACAACTTAAGCACATAATATCAATATAAGGATTTAAGTAAGCAATTAAAATATAAGTCTTTTTTAGCTCGTAATCCTTGATAAATATGATGCGGCACTATTATCTGCGGCTGAATACAGGCTGCAGACGTTTTTCCATCGGCAGCTTGTCGGCAGTCACCGCCAGCTGCGCCATCTCGTACAAGGTGCTTTGTGCGCTCACAGGCTCCAGCTTGTTGCGTACACGGCGATAGGTACCGTTGGACTGCATCATATGCGCACCCACGTTATCGCGCAGATACAAGTCGAGCAGCGCCTTGATGCGATGGATATGCTCCTCTGTTTCTACCGGGAAGAACAGCTCAACGCGGTCATTAAGGTTACGCGGCATCCAGTCGGCACTGGAAAGATAGAGCTGCTCCTCGCCGCCGTTGGCAAACCAGAAGATACGGCTGTGCTCCAGCTGACGGCCTACAATACTGCGGACCGTAATATTATCGCTGATGCCTTCGATGCCTGTGCGCAGACCGCAGATACCGCGCACAATCAGATCAATATGCACGCCTGCAGCCGAAGCCTCGTACAGCTTCTGGATTACAGGCTGGTCAATCAGCGAATTCATCTTGGCGATGATATGGCCCTCACGACCGGCACGCACCATGGCAATTTCATTATCAATCAGCGCGTAAATTTTCTCGCGCAGTCCCAATGGCGCCATAACCAGCTTATTCCAAACTGGTGGCTCGCTGTAGCCGCTAAGCAGATTGAAGAACGCCGAAGCATCGCTGCCGAACTCGTCATTGGCCGTCATCAGGCCAAGGTCGGTATACAGCTTTGCGGTGCTGTCGTTATAGTTGCCTGTACCCAGATGCAGATAACGCCTGATGCCGTTATCCTCCTTGCGCACGATAAGAATAATTTTGGCATGCGTCTTTAAGCCGACTAAACCGTAGATAACGTGGCAGCCGGCTTTTTCCAGACGACGCGCCCAGAGGATATTGTTTTCCTCATCAAAACGCGCCTTCAGTTCTACCAGTACGGTTACCTGCTTGCCGTTTTCCGCAGCACGCGCCAGCGCAGCAACAATCGGGCTGTTGCCGCTCACACGGTACAGTGTCTGCTTAATTGCCAGCACCTGCGGATCGTCGGCAGCATCACTCACCAGCTTAACTACCGGGTCAAAGCTTTCATATGGGTGATGCAGCAAAATATCATTTTCACGGATAGCGGCGAACAAATCGCTGTCATCCGGCAGCTCCAGCGGACGCTGTGGCACAAATGGCTCATACAGCCACGGCCACATGCCCTTCATACCGATAAATTTAAAGAAGCAGGTCGGATCCAAAGGTCCGTTGATTTCATAGACCTCCATCTCTGTAACATCCAGATTTTCCTCGAGGAATTTTTTGATACGATTATTATTCGTTTTGAAGATTTCCAGACGTACAGCAGCGCCGCGCTTACGTTTACGCAGTGATTCCTCAACCTCCTTCATCAGGTCAACGCTGTCATCCTCTTCCAAGTCAAGGTCACTGTCACGCGTTACTCTGAAGGACACCATATCCAGAATATGGCAGCCCTTGAACAAATCGTGGCAATGGCTGGCGATAATATCCTCCAAAAATACGAAGGTACGCTTGCCCTCAGGCTCAACCTCAACAATGCGGTCCAGCACGCTCGGCACCTGAATCAGGCCCATGCTGTGCTCGCCGTCGGCCTTAATCAGCTCAACAGCAAGGTTCAGTGTTTTATTGGCCAAAAACGGGAAGGGACGCGAAGCATCTACCGCCATCGGCGTCAATACCGGGAAAACTACCTCGCGGTAATATTCCTCCAGCCAGTCCTTGCCCAGCTCGCTCAAATCCTTAACGCGGCGGAAATGCAGCTTCACCGCATCCATTTCTGCCATCAGCGCAATCAGCGATTTTGTCTGAGTGCGCACCTGCTCATGCGCTGCCTGCGAAATAGCCACCAGCTGCTCATGCACCGACATGCCGGAAGCATCGCGCTTTTCTACGCCGCTATCAAAATTGCTCCACAGTCCGGCTACACGCACCATAAAAAATTCATCAAGGTTAGAAGCCGAAATGGCGATAAACTTCAAACGCTCCAGAAGCGGCGTTTCTTTACCCATCGCTTCCTTCAGCACGCGCAGATTAAATTTCAGCCAGCTCAGCTCGCGGTTATAAAAATACTCAGGCTTTGTCAAATCTAATTTTCCCATCACTTATTCACCCGTTCCAAAATCGGTTCAATACCAAAAACTTCCTCAAAGAAAGTTGATTTATCATCAAACGTCCAGATTTCCAACGTCAAATCCTCTTTGCTTGCTGCCAGAACCTTCAGCTTATTATCCTTCAGCGTTACACTGCAGCTGTGGATTTTTTGCATATAGCTGCGGTCTAAGGCATCAGCCAGACGCACAATGGCAGCCAGCTTGGCTACAACCGGCACCAGCTCCTTCTCCACCTGCGGAGCAAGCGTATTGGTCTTGTCAAACAGTCTGTTGGCATGATAATACGAGGCCAGCGCTACGATTTTCTTATCCTTCTCGCTCAGGCCGATAATATCCGTAGACATAATCAGCTGATATGTATAGATAGAGTGACTGCGCATACAGATGTATTTGCCTATATCATGCAAAATGCAGGTTGCACGCAAAAGCAGGCGCTCATGCTCACCCATGCCGTAAGCCTTGGCAATCTTATCGAAAATAATCAACGACAGGCGCTCCACCTGCTGGGCATGCTTCTTGTCATACAGATAACGGCTGCCGATGGTATGGAAAAGGCTGATAAGCTCCTGCTCCAGCTCCTTGCGCATTACAGGATTCGTTTTATTGCCGATATGAAGGAGCTGTATGCCGTCGATAAAGCGGTCTGCCGTAATAATAATTTCCTTGGCGGGAATCAGATGCAGCAGCTGTTCATAAAGCAGCACCGTAGGCAGTACAAGCTCCGCAACATTCTCCGGCAGCTTATATACCTGAATCAGCTGCGGCAGGCTCATCTGACGCATGCTGTCGAAAAAGGCATGGAAATCCGCTGCCTTGATGCGATGCACCTTCTGCTGCTCATCCAGCCCCAGCATACGCAGCAAAAGCTCCGTTTCCGTACCCGAAAGCACCAGATAACGCACCTTGCTGTCACCCAGCTCGTTTCTTACCGGGCCGATTGTGCTGCTGAGAAATTCCGTCAGCGCCTTGTTAAAATGCATGCTTTCACGGCGATTGCGCTCAAAGCTTTCCTTAATACGGATAATACCGATGTGGAAATTGCCCTGATAGCAGATTTTTTCGTCGCGCACCAACGTTACGCCCAAGCCACCGGAGGAAATATCCATCATCAGCATGCCTTCACGCTCGGTAGAAATTTTTTCTGCCTTCAGCGTATTACGGATGGCCACAAATTTGGTATAAATCTCCTTCGGCATATCAACAACATCGACCACAAGGCCGGTTTTGTTATAAATCTGATCCAGCAGAAAAACCTGATTGCTGGCCTCACGCACGGCCGTTGTCGCCTGCATAACATATTCCTCTACACCGTATTCCTTCATCAGGCGCTTGAAGCCTATCAGAATCTCGCAGATTTCGGAAACAAGCGGAAAAGGAATTATTTTATTTTTAAAAGTTGCCTCACCCAAACGGATGCGTCGATTGCAGCATTCGACAACCTTGTACCTTTCGGTATTATGATATTCGGTAATCTGCATACTGAGCATCTCCGAGCCTAGATGAATCGCAGCAAAGGTTGTATAATTTTTACGCTTCATTAGCTAAGCCTCCAAAACAGTATATTATTGATATAATTCGTTTTTCTTAACAAAAATCCTGCGAAGAAATCGAGATTATACATTAATTTAACAAATTAACACGAATTTTACTTTTTTACGCAGGATTTTTTCCGCTTATGGGTAATATAATAAATATATCGTTAAAATAGAATAATCGGAGTTTAGAGGAACACCCCACAAGGAGAAAAGAAAAATGCAACGAATCGCAATTATCGACATCGGCTCCAACTCGGCCCGGCTTGTTATCAGCCATATTTATAAGAATGGTGCTTATAATATGGTCTATAACCAAAAAGAAGCACTGCGCCTGAGTCAGAAGGTCGACGAAAAAAACATGCTTACAGAAGTAGCCTTCAGCAGCACCATCGAAACCATGAAAAGCTTTGCCTATATGTGCAAAATTTATCAGGCTGACAAAACCATTGCCGTTGCTACTGCAGCCATCCGCAACGCTGCCAACGGTGCGGAGCTTGTCGCACGCGTTGCCGAGGAAACAGGCATCCAGCTGCACATCATCTCCGGCAATACCGAAGCCTATATCAGCTATCTTGGCGTTATCAACACCATCAACGTCAAGGACGGCATCATCTTTGACTTGGGCGGCGGCAGTACCGAGCTGATTCTGTTCAAAAACCGTAAAATTTTGGAAAGCGTATCCCTGCCTATCGGCGCAGTCAATACCACCTCCATGTTCAACACACGCAATGTCATGCCAGCCAATGTCTTTAGCGACGTGAGCTTTTTTATCATTAGCCGTCTGGAAAAGTACCCCTGGCTCAAGCAGAACGGACTGCCTCTCATCGGCGTCGGCGGTACCGCGCGTACGGTAGCTAAAATCATCCAGCGTGAAAAGAAATATCCGGCAACCAAAATCCACAATTATTCCTATACCGCGCAAACATATTGCAGCTTCTTCAACAGATTGCGCAACACAAATCTGGAGCAACGCAAAAAAATTTCCGGCCTCAGCAGTGAGCGTAGTGATATCATTTTGGCCGGCATTAGCATTATCAGCTGCCTTTTGGAGGCAACGGGTGCCAAAAAGCTCATCACCTCCGGCTGCGGCCTGCGCGAAGGACTGTTCTTCGATTATTATTCCAAGGAAAACCACGTGCCCATTATAGCGAATGATATCCTTAAAATGAGCAGGGAAAATGTGTTAAACCTATATGAACCCGACCAGCAGCATTCCAGACACATCACCCATTTGGTGTTATCAATGTTTGACGGCTGGAGTGAGCTGCACGGCTTACGCAAAAATTATCGCCGTCTGCTGGAAACCGCTGCACTGCTGCATGACATCGGCATTACGATCAACTTCTACAGTCACGCACGTCATAGTGCCTATATGATTTTAAATGCCAAGCTCTTTGGTCTGACGCACAAAGAGCAGGTCATCACGGCAGCTATCGCCGGCTGGCATAACGGCGTTTCCAAAAACTATTTCAAGGACCGTTTCTACAAGGAACTGCTTAGCGACGCCAACTGGAAAACAATCAACAAGCTGGCACTGCTGCTGGCATTAGCCGAAAGCCTCGATTATACGGAAACATCCCAGATTCACGTTATTGAACCTGGCATCAACAAAAAGACTGCTACCTTAAAGCTCTATGCTCAAGGTATTCCCAGTATTGAAATGCATCAGATTCAGGAGCATCTGTCATGGTTCAAAAAAACCTTCGGTGTAGAGCTGAAGGTACAGCTGGCAACAGCAGCAGAAGAATAAAAATTCAGCAGCCTCAGTATACGCTTGCGTATGCCAAGGCTGCTGTTTTTATTTCATTAGTAATATTATTTTTGAGGTTTATAAGAATTTTTCGCTTCTTTAAGCATAGCCTTTATTTCTTCTTTATCATTACGTAAAATTTCATCAACTTCATGTTGTAATTTTTCCTCATTATTAAAATCTATTCTTTTTCTAGCCATTAAAGTAATAGCCTTTATATACACATAAGCTGATACTATTGTAATAGCATATGCAATCCCACTTTCAATAGCAGCACCAACAAAAGAGCCAAATACAGGTATAAATTTTAAAAGCTCGCCAGCACCTAGCAAAACTACATATCCTCCCAAGTTGGCTACTACTCCAGACGCAACAGTTTTTAAAATATTTTTAGAAAATGTTATTCCTATGTCAGAATTAATTCTCGCATACATTGCCCAAATATTAGCAACATTAGCTGCCGCACTTGCACCAGGGACAGGTATAAAAGAACTTCCTGCAGCAATAAATGCATGAGTCGTAATATCACCCTGTATTTTTTCCGGTAAGCCACCAATAGTATTTTTTTCAAGTGCCTTAAGGCAATCCATGATTACTTTTATCTCATGAGCTTCGTTACTCATAAAGTCCACACCCTTTCATAAACTTTCGCTACGAGCTGAAAATTTTTAGTCCTTGCGCTCATTATACTACGTCGTCCCCCCCCGTCAACCACATGTACATATAAAAAGAATTTTCTCTTCTATCTGCTTCAAAGTTAGGACAAAAAAAGGTCTGCATACGCATAAGTATACAGACCTCAAGACAGCATTATAAAATTTTCTATGTTTAGTGGTTTATCATTCCTATATATTTAGTTCAGGATATTTTTCCATAAACATTTTTATAGCTTCTTCGGCAGGAATTACCCTTCCTGCTTCAATATCACTTAAGCCTTCTAGCAAGGCATTATACAATTCCATGCGAGCTTTTTGTTGTTCATCAGTTTCCATATCCATCAGAATAAACCTCCGCCAAAATAATACCTTTTTATTTTACCGCAGCCTTCAGAATACCGTGTACCATCAGCGCAGAATTGTACAAATCCTCTTCCTTGATGTATTCATCAACAGTATGCACATGAGCCATACCGGTACCCAAAATTACGCTGGGCAGTCCGTAAGCATTCAGGAAGTTGGCATCACTGCCGCCGCCGGTAACCGTAATATCAGGAGTAAAGCCATGCATTGCGCAGGCAGCCTTTGCCAGTGCTACAACATCACTGTTCTCGGCAACAGCAAAGGAATCATACTTGTTATCCACAAAAACCTCTGCCTTAGCGCCATATTTTTCAGCACTGGTTGCAATGGTTTCTACGATTTCCTTGCAGATAGCTTCCAGCTTTTCCTTATTACGGCTGCGCGCATCGCCCTCAATGGTTACCAGATCAGGCACAATATTGGTTGCCTTACCGCCGCCGATAATGCCGATATTACAGGTTGTTTCCTCATCAATACGGCCATAGCGTTTAACATCGGCAAGAGCCTTGGCAGCAATCATAATGGAGTTAATGCCCTTTTCCGGCTCCAGTCCGCCATGCGCGGTTCTGCCGATAATGTCGATTTTATATTTCTTCTGGCCGGGAGCGCCGACAACAATCTCGCCCGGTGCGCCTTCGCCGTCCAGTGCATAGCCAACGTCCGCACACAGCTTGGAGCGGTCGAGGCAACGGGAGCCGTTAACGCCGCCCTCCTCGCAAACAGTGAAGAGAATCTGGATATCGCCATGCGGAGCGCCTTCCTCCAGCAGCATGCGAATACCCTCTAAAATACCCTCAACGCCGGATTTATCGTCACCGCCGAGAATAGTGGTGCCGTCGCTGTATAAAACGCCGTCCTTTTGGATAACGGTAGTGCCGCCGCAGGGCTCAACACCGTCCATATGTGCAGAAAGCAGCACGCGTACCGCACCTTCAACTCCTGCGCTGGCAGGCAAAAATGCCCACAGATTACCACAGTTGCCACCCAGCTTTTCACCGGCGTCATCCTCTTCCACCGTAAAGCCGAGAGCCTCCAATTTGCCTTTGAGCAGTTCGAATACCGGACGCTCCTGCAGACTGTGACAAGGCAGAGCAACAATTTCCTTAAATTCTGCGAGCATACGCTCCTTATTTACTTGCGTCATGTATATCTTCCTTTCTATGATATAAATTAAGCTCAGCGTGCCTAAAGGGGCAGCAAATCCGCTAAACTTTTATTCCTTAAATTATTCCTGTATGTTCCAGCAAAATTTTGACACCGATAAAAATCAGCACCAAGCCGCCGGCAACATCAGCTCTTTTGCCGGCCATAGCTCCAAGCTTAAAGCCTGCCAGACCGCCAAAGGCTGCGATAGCAAAGGTCACCACACCAATCAGTATGGAAGCGGACCAGATATCGGTATTCAAAAAGGCCAGGCTGATACCTACTGCCAGAGCGTCAATACTGGTGGCAATCGCCAGCACCGCCATCTCCTTCACGCTATAATCTTTTTTGACATGGCAGGCCTCGTTTGCTTCACGAATCATGTTGATTCCCAGATAAAGCAATAAGAAAAAGGCAAGCCAATGGTCATATTCCGTAATATAATCACGAAACGATACAGCGCCGAAATAGCCTATCACAGGCATCAAAAACTGAAATGCTCCGAACCAGCTGCCGAAGCGCAAAGCTCCGCGCAGTCTGTTATCCGGTATCAGCACCATACTGCCGCAAACGGAAACGGCAAAGGCATCCATCGCCAGGCCAACCGCCAACAGCAACAGTTCTGCTAAACCCATATTTTCATTCCCTCACTCACTACAAATAACCTTATTCTTTTTCTTCCTTATGCAACAGCTGCAGCAATCGTTTATGATCCTTGCTTATCTTAATTACACGGAATACGCTTGTCATAAGCATCATCCCCAAGGCAATAGCACTGGCATCCATGCCGGTGGTTATAAGGATGTTCATACCCATGTCGTAATTATTTTCTATAATCGCTGCCATACCGCGATACATGCCAAGTCCCGGCACAATCGGGATAATACCCGGTATAACAAAAATGGTTACCGGCTGCTTAAACATGCGTGCCGCCAGTTCGCTCAAAAGTGAAAGCGCAACCGTGGCAAAAAACATGGCATAAAAAGAATCATACGCCATATCCTTGCGGATGTAGCAATAAACTACCCAGCCTACAGCACCGATAAAGCCGCTGATAGGCAAACTTTTACGCGGTGCCTGAAACAGAATACCGAAGGCAGCAGTAGCAATAAATGCAAAGCCAAAGGCTGTAAAATAATTTATGCCCACAGCTTCCACCCCCAGTGATACCATACAAGCAGGCTAAATGCCAGGCCAATCGCAATGGATGTAGCGAAAAGCATCGCCTCGGCGATACGCGAATTACCGGAAATCAAATCGCCGGCCATATAATCGCGCAGGCCGTTGGTAAAAGCTACGCCCGGCAGGAACGGCATCAGTGCACCTACGATGATGTTGGTACGTGTACATTCGCCGTCCATCTCACAGCAAAAAATAGCCAAAGCACCGATTGCCGCACCGGAAAGCGCATTCTCCCAAAAGGCACTGGGACGATAACCGCCCAGCTGCTTCAACAGCACCATTGAAAGACCACCGGTAATAAAGGCCGCAATAAAGTCATGGCCGTTGCCTCCCAACATCGCCGAAAAGGCTGCCGAGCTTATTGCCGAAGCCATGCAGACACGCCATTTGCCGTATGGCGGAGCCTTATGACGCAGCTCATCCAGATACGCCAGCGTTTTTTCATAATTCAGCGGCCAGCGTTTCAGATTATAGGAAAAATCGTTCACCGCGCTGATGACGCTCAAATTGGTGCTGCGATAACGAATACGGCTGATAATCGTCGCACCTTCGCTTTCCTCATCGCCTAAAATAATAACCGTCGGCGTAACAAAAACATGAATATCATGATAGCCGTGCGTATGGCAGAAGCGGGAAATAGTGTCCTCTACTCTGGAGGTTTCCGCACCGTTTTTCAAAAGTGCCTTGCCCATGCCAAGAGCAATATGCAAGGTCTGTTCACGGCTTAAAGGAACAGCTTCCAATTCCATTACATCTCACCGCCTAACAGCTGCGCTACTGCCGCACGGAAGCGGTTGGCACCGCCCATAGACGGATGCGGCACAGCCATACATTCAACGCCGTAACGTGACAGCGTTGTCGCCGCCTTCTGACCGATAGCGACAATCTTCATCCCCGGACGCAGCTCCAGCAGCATCCGCGCGTACTCAATGCCTACATCAAGCTCGCTCGGTGAGGGCGTACGGTTAGTCAGCAGATTGCCTGCTTTATACGGATGAAACGGAAAAATATTCCAAAGAATAACATCAAAGGACGCAAGGCCATGACTGTTCAGCGCATTCCAGACAACAGTATCCGTGGGCTCGTTAAAGCCCTTCAGGCGCTGCGTATTGTTCAGCATTGCGCTGCTTGCGTCACTCGTGCGGCGGTAATCCCATTCGCCCAGCACACTTTTCGGCTCTACATCAGGATGATGCCCCAGCAGAATACGCTCCGAAGTAATAGCAATACCGCTGAAATGACCGCCCTGATAGCCCAAGGCCTCGGCAATAAACAAATAATGTGCATCCGCGCGCAGCTCCAGATAACGGCGCAGATTGGCACTGCGGATAACGGGAGCCTGCGGGCCTATATCACAGCTTGTATCAAAATCACGCCAGGGGTTAAAAACCTGCTCGCTGTGATAGCTCTGTAATTTATCAAGAAAAGTATTAATCTCCATAATTCCCTCCATGCATTATTATACCGCATAGAGGCAAGTCGTAGCAATAAAAATGGATGCGAAGCAAAAGTTCCGCATCCATTTTATACTTTTAAAAATATCAGATTTTAGAACAGCAGCAGAATCATGCCTACAACCAGCGCCAGGGTAATACCCAGAGCATTACGCTTGCAAACCTCCATCGGGTCTACACCGGCAATGCCTGCGCAGATAATAGTAGCGCCGGCAATCGGGGAAATAGTACGGCCGAGAGTACCGCCCAAAGCTGCAATAGAGCCCATGTTCATGGTTTCCAGACCAAACTGTGCCGCATGCGGAGTAACTGCTTCGTTAAACGCAACAGTTGCAGCGTCACCGGAACCGGAAATAAGTGCCAGCACAAACGGGCCGAAGGTAGCAGCAATTTTAACAATACCGGTAGAATTCAGCATCCAGTTAATCAGCGCCTTAATCAGTCCCAAAGCATTCAGGCCTGCTACGAAAACACCTACGGAAATAATAATACCGATGATATTAGCATAAGCATCGCCCATGCCGTCAAAGAAGCTCTTGGTCAGCTCAACAGGATTTTTACGGGTTACTGCCAAAGACAGGATTGCACCGATAACCATAGCGTGGGGTACGCCCATTTTCAGTACAGGCACCAGTTTAGTGCTGCCCAACAGCAGAATGATAACCGGAACCAGCGGCATGATAGCGAAAAGCGGATTGATGCCGAAGTTCTCGTCAACACCGGCTTCACCTTCCGGAACAAAGCCTCTGTTTTCCTTCAGCACAACTGCGAGAACAGTCAGTACAGCTGCAGCAATGATTACGCCGACCACAGTTGCCAGCATATGGTTGGCAATTACATCAGTAACCTGTACGCCTGCCAGCTTAGCGATAACGGCGTTATGTACCAGACCGGGGTTCAGCATACTGCCATAGGTACCGGATTTAACGGCAGCAGCAGCCATTGCCGGATGAATGCCTGCGGACATCATAATCGGAATAAAAATTACACCTACCGCAGCACTGCAGCCTGCAGCACTGGGGATAGCAATATTAACAACAAAGGTTGCCAGCGTAGCGCCGGGAATGAGCAAAAAGCCCATTTTTTTCAAAACCTTACCGATAGCGACAACCAAATGCTTGTCGCAGCCGGTATACTTCATGCACCAGGCAAAGCCCATGCAGGAACAAACAGAAGTAATCAGACCGGCATTAGTCATACTCTTGGCAAAAGCATCAAGAGAAGCCATCGGGTTGCCGGCAATGCAGCACATCAGAATACCAGCGGCAATCAATACCATTCTGGATTCATGTCGTTTCAACAAAAGATAAATTACACCGATAACAACGAGTGCACCTATTATCAGAAACATCTTCATTCCCTCCATAAAATTATTTTTTTGCATTAATATTATATGTGATAGAACTGCTTTTGAAAAGTGTATTATCAATTGTATACATAATACTTGCTTTTTTCAGCTAAGTTTATATAGCAAAAGTATAAATACCGTCCCACATCTCTGCGGAACGGTATTTTTTAATAACTTTATTGGTGCCACAAGCCATAATAATGAATAATATAGTTTGTTAAAGCATCCTCATATTCTGTATCCGGTACAGGCTTATCCATCTGATCGACCAAATGACGCTCATCCGACCAGTAGAACGCCTTACCGCCAAAGTAGCCTAAGGCATAGGGAATATCCGTAGGCTGCAGAAGATTGCGGCCCATGAATTTTTCCGGCACGTCGATGCCTAGAAGATATAAAAGCGTCGGTGCCAGATCAATCTGCGAAGCATATTCATTGGTGCGCAGATTATTGAGCGGTGCCATGTTCTTCGACACAAAAATCAGCGGAATCGGTGCAATGCTCTGCTTATCATCAGCCTTGGTAACGAGCTTTGTGTACTCGCCGCCGCTGTGCGGATTATGGTCACTCGTAATGATGAACAGCGTTCTGTCATCCATCAGGCCACGCTTCTGTGCTTCCTTAAAGAAATGCTCCAACGTTTTATCAACCCAATAAACGCCGCGCACTGTAATAAACTGATTGCTGCGCACATTGTCCGGCATTTCGTTCCAGCTGAAGCCTGTATAAGGATAAGGCTGATGCATATCCAGGGTTTTAGTAACCATCACCAGACGGTCATTCTTCGCTTTGGCTTTTTCCAGCAGCTTCAGTGTTTCCTCATACATTACGTCATTATGGAAGCCCCAGCCGCTGGCACCGGTATAGCCCTGTTTTTCCAGATATTCCTTGGCATAGTATTCGTTCATTCCGAACTGCGTCGGATATTCGCGCAGCTCGTTTGCATAATACTGGCTGGAAGCATTCATGAAAATGCCGCGCATTCCCTGCGCCTGTACACTGCGGAACAGCGAGGGCGTATTTTTACCGGGAAGATCCTTATCCATAATCAGATGCGAACGGAATGTAGCATTCAGGCCCTGCGTTGTCGGCACGGCAGAGGAATAATACCTGTTCATATGCGGATAACGGATAACAAGACTATTCAAAAACGGAGTAGCTTCTTCGGGAATATCATGGTTATAGTAGTTGATGTAATCACGGTGCATGGATTCCAGAATCAGCAGAACAACTCTGTCATACTGCGGTTTGATTTTGGCAATCTTTGCTTTAGGCTCATCAATGCCCATTTCCGTCAGACGTGTTTTATCCTTGGCAGTCAGCTCGCGCTGCTCCACATGCTTGCCGCCGGCAATTTTATCCGTATCAAAAATTGCCTTGCTGACAAAGTTCACATTAACAGGAACGGAAAGCATATTGCGATAGTTCATGCGCGTCTTTTCGTTCTCTACCTCAGCGTACATACCGATAACATTTTCCACGCCGTACATGCCGGCATAGCCAAGCAATCTGTCGGTAAGGTTCAAGCCCAAGGTGAACATGGCCACACAAAGCAACGACCAGGCAAAGTTCGGCTTACGCTTTTGCGGTTTCGGTACATAAAACAGCAGTAAAATCACCACAATGCTGATAACGATACCGGCAATCATCGTGTTGCTCATCGTCGCAAAAATACCTTTAACAGCATAGATATTCAGGTTCTGGAAGAGAACGCTCTCCACGTGCATGGAGGTCTGCCAAAAGTAAAAACCGTCAAAGACCAGCGCTAAAGCGGAAAATACATAAACAGCAAAATAAAGGATTTTCATCCCGATGTTGGGCCATTTATGGTAGCACATTGCCATCAGCAGCACTGCAAAAATGTTATTGTTAATACCGGCAAGCACGGACAGGCTTGTCTGCAAACCTTTATCAAGACTAAGCTGGTTTACCATAAAAAAGGCTTCGCCCAGATAAAGAATACCGATAACAATAACGGGAAAATAGCGCTGCAATCTGTCCGGCACACGCTTACGCCGGTAATACAGTACATATGCTATCTCTGCCAAAACGCTGTCACGCAATACATGATCAAAAATCTGAAAGCCAAACTCATTCAGCGGAAAGGGGTGCGTTCCGCCGAAGCTTTGCCAGGCAAAAAATCCTTCTACTATGCAGGCCGCGATAATAAAAATCAGCCAGCCCATTTTTCTGCTTATCCTATTCACCTTACACCATTTCCTTGCTTACGCCAAAAACTTAATCGGCTCGGACTCCATCTCAATTAAAAGCGGAGCAGTTGTTACAGCATCTCCGTCAAGCTCTGCTGCAAAATTCTCTTCATTGCAGCGTATTTCCATTTTTTTCGCTGCACGGATAATAATATCATTATCCAGCGTCAGCGCCTCCATAGCAATGCAGGCCGCATAACGTATAAAATCCCCGCGCTTATCACCGGTAAACAGCGCCGCATGTAAAAGAGGTGACGAAAGCGACGCACCGTTAAAGAGGTTGTAACGTCCGGCATAATAGCGGCTCTTGCCTACAATAACAGAAGTTGCATCATACCACTCGGCTTCATCATCAAAACGCACCTGAAAGCGGTAACGCCAGTTTTTAAACAGAAATTCCTTACGCATAATCTCTGTTCCCTGCCAAACATAAGCAAGCTTGTTGAGCAGCTTTTTCTCCTTTTCGGTCACCTTGTCTACTACAAGGGAATCAAAGCCTATACCGGCAACCGTCAAAAAGACGTTGCCGTTGGCGCGTCCCAGATAAACAGGCACCTCTATACCTTTGGATACTCGTTTAAACCACTTATGCGGGTCCGCCTTCAGCAGCAGCTCCTTAGCCACCAGATTTACCGTACCGGCAGGAAAAACGCTGATGTAAGGCACATACTTGCGATTAGCCAGCTGTTCAATCATCGCTCTGATTGTGCCGTCACCGCCGGCAATTATCACCCAGTCAACCTTTTCCTCAACTATTTCCGCAGCAATCTGCGGTATCTGGTCAAAGAAGCGGATATCTCGCATTTCTGCATTTTTAGGTCCTACTAATTCCTTCACCAGCTTATAGGTTTCATTCACCTTAGCCATCATACTGGCAAAAAGCTGCTTACCGGAATTACGGTTATACAAAAGCACAACCTTTTTAAATTTTTTTACGTCTACATATTCTCCAGGCATATCTAACTCCTAAAAATCCATTTTTTACGTGAGAGATAGTTCCATACAACAACAATACAGCTTGTCAGCACCTTAGACAGCATCGGCTGCCAGTCAAGCAGGCTGACAAAAATATACATCAGCAGCAGGTTAAACGCCAAGCCTATACAGCTTACCAAAAACACCAGGCTAAGCTCCTTGCCGCGTTTGTAACGGCTGCCGCTGTCAAAAACCAAAACATTGCCCAAGAAATAATGATACAGTGTTGCCAAACAAAAGGATAAGGCTGTTGCCAGCATAGTCAGCAAGGTCAGGCTCAGCCCGGTTAAAAGATAGTGGAAGAAAATGTAGAACAAGGCCCACTCCACCAAGGCCGCCGTGCCGCCGACAAACAGATACAGCAAGAGCTTAATCAGCTCGCTGTCCGTATAATCAACACCAAATAATATTTTCCTGCGCATAGCGTACTCCAGTCATAGTATAATAGCTTATTATATCATCTTTAAGCGAAGTTTTCAAAGCTTTCCAGTAGAAGATACCGATGGTGACGTATTTATATATTTAGATAATTGTTGAAAAAAGATACACTGCCCGCTCCTTTTATATAGCAGCATGACGCAGTAAAAAGCGTAACCATCATCGAATTCAAAGATGGCAAGCAGGCTTACCGTACAACAGTAAAGCCCTGATTCCCCTCTCAATATCGGTCTTCCCAGCCGATTTGTGGAAAAAGTTAGGCTATCATACACTCTAGTGATAGCCTCCACTTTTTATTGCAGATATTTCATATAGAAAGCTTCTATTTTATCAAAGGAACTTACATCAATCTTGCAGTACAAATCCGATGCACAACACCAGAAATAATCACCAGCTCCTTATTGTCTCCTTGTAGCTTTTTAATGGCATCTGAATTTAACTCAAAACCAAGAATAAAGATTGTAAAAATAGAGCGATGCTTTCGCACCGCTCTAAAAAATTTATAAAAATTTATTCTTAAAAGCTGTATTTTACTTCTTTATCCAGCACTACACCAGTTTCCGGATTAACATTCATCTCACCACGCAAACCAGATGCACTGAATTTCACTTCATATTCATATAATCCATGTTCTCTGTCCAATTTCAGTTCATAAATCGACACGTCACCAACTTCTTTGGCAACAATTGCTTTTACATCATCTTTGGACAAGATTACATTAGCGCTGCCGCCCAACGCTTTTCTTTCCATATTGTATTCTTTGATTTTACCATTTACTTGATATACATCAATTTCATATTTTGTCTGAGTAGCAGTATCAAAAAACTCCACTTCATAATATGGTTGCATTTTTTGCATTTCTGCTTCAGTATGCAGGTAAGTACTACCTGTTGGAACTTGCTTTTGCGCAATTGCACGAGCTTCGTCCGCACTAATCAGATTAGCAGCAAATGCTGTAGCAGAAATTGCCAAAACAGTCAGTGCGCCAGTAATAATAGCTGTTAATTTTTTCATGAGATAAACCTCCTTCAATGTGAAAAGTTAAACCATATTTAAAGTATACTAAATTTCTAGGATTTATATTGTGAAGTCTTTGTGACTTCTTTAGGAGCTCCAACGTACGCCAGCGTGAAAATCCCAGTTCTTATTATACTCGCCGCCGACTGCACGCTCGATGTCAAAGTACGCATAGCTATCTTTGCCAGTTTTTACGCTCAAGCCTGCACCATAATTGACGCTTACGTTTTCTCTAAGTAATAAACTAAGGAAAGCTTAATTTCTTGTATTATCCAAAGAAGCTTTTTCTCTTGCTGGATTTACAGTTATCTTAATTAGTGCTCTATACTAAAATTTACTTTAAAATCGCTTTGCTGCGTACTCAAAATATCTAGTCCCTGTTCAACGTGTCCCAAATAAATCAAATCATCCGTATATCTGAAATCCTTATAAAACACACTTATATTACCCCATGGAACATAAACACACACATCTCCGGCCTTCGGAGCATGCCCTCGTGGCGCTCCGTCCCCGGTAAGCTTATTTTTAAAATAGCCAATCTTTTCGGTATGATTAAAATCATTCAGGTTTATCCCTGCGGGAAGCATATCAATTAAACGCTTCGCTGCCGCATTATCCGCAAGTACAACAATAATATTTTTACCATCAACCTGCAGCTTCAGCTTGGTTCCTTGCGCTGCAGACTGTGACTGCTGCGTTTTATTTTGAGCAGACTGCACTTTCGGTGCAGGATTCTGAGCTGCTTTACTATCAGGTGCATCCGCACCGGCGCAGCCGCTCATAAGCAATGTTACAGCTAAAGCTGTAGAAGCCAATAATTTTTTCATAGTAAACCTCCTTGCAGACATCATTATGTAAAACAGGATTTACCCTTCACCGATAATTATACTAACAGCCTAAATATGCGTCCAATACCTATAATAATTACCGTTACATGCTTTTTTTGCATAATCAGCAAGGCTGCGTTATAATAATGCCAAAAATTACAAGCATATCGATAGAAAGGAGCCGTCGCTATGAACTTTCGTATTCTCAACTATTTTCTGACTGTCGCACACGAAAAAAATATCACCAAAGCAGCTGAAGTTCTGCACATCACTCAGCCCACGCTCAGCCGTCAGCTCATGCAGCTTGAAGAAGATTTAGGAACTAAGCTATTTGACCGCAGCCAACATAAATTCGCGCTCACACCCTCCGGGCAGTTTCTCGTACAGCGCGCACAGGAAATTTTAGACATGGTAGAAAAAACTACGCTCGACATCCAAGACCAGGAGCAAAACCTCAGCGGAAGCATTGCCTTCGGCGCAGGTGAGTACTATGCTACACAAACACTGGCACAGCTTATCGGAGCTTTTCAAAGGCAATATCCGGCTGTAACCTTTGACCTTTTTACAGCTACGGCAGATACTCTGCTGGAAAAAATGGAAAAAGGGCTTATCGATATCGCTATCCTGCAGGCACCTGTCGATACAACAAATTATGACTATATTCATTTACAGAAAAAGGAAATTTGGGGTATTCTCATGCGCAAGGATGCTCCTCTGGCAACAAGAAAAGCCATTAAAGCCTGTGAGCTTTGCGGCCTGCCTGTTATTTTACCTGTACGCCTGCAAGTACGCAGTGAAATCTTCAATTGGCTCAGCGGCGATATTGCCAAAATACACTTTGTTGGCAACTGTAACCTGCTTGCCAATACAGCCGTACTCGTAGAACAGAATAACTATTACGCTATAACCATCAGGCCGCCGCTAATGAATGAAAACCGCTTTGTATTCCGTCCTTTGCAGCCGGCACTAAGCGGCGATATTCTGCTTGTATGGCGACGCGACAGACAGCAGAGCCATACTCTGCAAAAATTCATTGATTTTGCAAAATGCTTTTTAAGCATAGAATAGCTTTACAAGATAAGTATTAGACATGTAAATAAGAATCATTATAATTTTAGGCAGATAGCAATTTGTTATCTGCCTTTTTGATTGTTATTTTTTGATGAGGAAAACTTATGAACAGACATGATTTTATCAGGCTCACTGTCGCAGGCTTCGGCACCATGCTTGCCAGCGGCGCAGCTATCAACTTTCTGTCTAACAAAAATACGCCTGAAGCGAATGTGCCTGCCGCTGAAGCAGCACAGCAGCCAACACCAAACGGCAAACAGCGCATCGTTGTCATTACGAGCAGTCCGCACAGAAACGGCATGACCAGCGTGCTAGCAGAACAATTTATCAAAGGCACAGAAGCCAAGGGACACAGCGTCTTTCGCTTCGACGCAGCGTTTCATAATATTCATGGCTGCCTGGTCTGCGATGCCTGCGGCATGAACGGGCTCTGCGTGCAGAAGGAGGACATTGAAAATGATTTGATTATGCGCCTCGTTAATGCTGATTTAATCGCGCTCATCACGCCCGTTTATTATTGGCACGTCAGCGCGCAACTCAAGACCTGCATTGATAGATTTTACGCACGCACAGGACGTATCAGCGGCAAGCAGAGCGTTCTGCTCGCAACAGCAGGCAGCGACGTTCCCTGGGCTATGGACTGCCACACTCTCAGGCTATATGCGCTGGCAGAGCCGTGGCACTTTGCTCGCCACTAACTGCAAAACCCGCAAGGATATTTTGAAAACCACCTATCCGCAGGCTGCCTATGATTTAGGTCACAGCTTATAAAAAACTCTTGACCGATAGCAACAATCGCAAGCTATAATTTACTTGACTTGGAGTTATCTCCAAGTCATAAACTAAAAACGAAGGAAACGCTATGCAAAACCTAACTTACAATCTCAAACGCACTGTCGGTTATATCGTCGGCTTCATACTTTTCTACGAGCCGTTCATGTTCTTCAACCAAATAGCAAGTACTTTCATCACCGACACAAGCTTCAACTCGATTCACGTTCCCTGTGCACGTATTCCGCTTGCGAACATCGTCACAGGCGAATGGCTTGCGACAAGCACGATTTCACTAATCTTTTGCCTGCTACTCGCCGTAACCTCGCTGTGGTTCGGTCCGCTCTTTTGCGGCAAGCTTTGCCCTACCGGTGCCTTCAGTGAACTGCTTGGCAGCCTGCTGCCTGACAAATATAAAATAGACTGGGTAAAGCTCGTGCCCGTGCTGCCGCTACGTTATGGTTTTCTCATCGGTTTTCTTTTTTCCATCTGGCTGGGCTTTGGCATTCCCTGCACCTATTGCAATTATTATTCTTTCGAGATTTTTATCAACTTGTTTCTCACAGAATATTTCTTAAACACGCTCTCCTCGCTCATCGCCACGTTCTTTTTAGCGAATGTCTTCTTAGGGCTTTTCACCAAAGGTGGACGCGGATATTGCCTGTTTACCTGTCCTGTTGGCACATATAATTCCTTGTTTCACATTTTTGGACGTTTTGTTCCCGGTGCTTTCGCCATGCAGGTGCGCAAAAACGCCTGCATCGGCTGCACCAAATGCGCGCAAAACTGCCCCATGCGTGCGATAACCATGCACGAACGCCAAGCAACGATTGACAGACGACTTTGCATCATCTGCGGCAAGTGCGCGCACGTCTGTCCGAAACAAGCTATCTGCTATCAAAGCAATCTGGCGAAGGAGAAAGAGTAAGATGAGCACAACTGATAAAGCACTTCATGACAACAAATTATCTCAGCTCGCTCTCGGCGGCGGTGCTGCTGCCAGCATCCTCCTGCCCCAGGCTGTTACGAAGGCTATGCCACAGCTTTTCGCCGGCATTGCGCCCGTCACGGCACAGACGCTGCCCTATTGCACAGGCGTGTGCGGCAGCTGCGGTGGAAGCTGCGTGGGGAGCGTGGGCGTTATGGCTTTTCTTGCTATCTTAGCTAAATATAAACATCAATCATACAAGGAGGATTCAATATGAACAGACGCGACTTTTTAAAACTCGCAGGCGTTAGCCTTCTGAGCCTTGCAGCATTAACTATGGGCTGCGGTTCGTTCAACGCTGCTAAAGCAGACGCACCTGCGCCTAAAGTAAAACAATCCACTAGTGAAGGAGCATCACAAAACATGAATAATGGTAAAAAAATCTTAGTAGCCTATTTTTCCTGGAGCGGCAACACCAAAGCTGTTGCTAAAGAAATCCATAAACAGGTCGGCGGCGACATCGTAGAAATCGTGCCCGCAACTCCGTACTCCGAAACCTATAGCGTCACCGTCGCCAAAGCCAAAGCAGAACAGGCAGCCAACGCCCGTCCTGCCATCAGCACAAAAATTGCTGATTTCGACAAATACGACGTTGTTTTCCTTGGTTATCCCAACTGGTGGGGCAGCTTCCCCATGCCTGTTGCCACCTTCGTAGAAACCTATAAATTGGACGGCAAAACCGTTGCTCCCTTCTTCACCCACGGCGGCGGTGGCGAACAGCGCTGCCTAAGCGATTTGCAGAAGCTGACACCTAATGCCAAATTCACCCAAGATCTTGTTCTCTCCGGCAGCAGCTCCAAGAACGCCCAAGGTCAAATCAAAAGCTGGCTTGACAGCTTGCAATTCTAATTTTTAAAGGAGCGATAACAATGACAGAAGAAAAATTTTTCACCATATTCCCAACAGGCCCTAAAAACGATGCTTATGCAAAATATTTCGTAGGCCAAAGCTATCTTAACATGCTTTCTCTCGACCAGGTTGTCATCGGCAACGTAACTTTCGAGCCAGGCTGCCGCAACAATTGGCACATCCACCACGCCGATAAAGGCGGCGGGCAGATTCTGCTTGTCACCGGCGGTCGTGGCTACTACCAGGAATGGGGCAAGCCTGCCCGTGAGCTGCATGCCGGTGATGTAGTCAAAATCCCCGCCGGAGTTAAGCATTGGCACGGTGCCGCCCCCACCAGCTGGTTTGCGCACCTCGCCATCGAGGTTCCGGGCGAAAACACCAAAAGCGAATGGTGCGAGCCTGTGGATGCAGAGGAATATAATAAGCTGAAATAAACCCGCTGTCACCTTCAGTGATATCTTCCCTTACAGACAGACAAGTCGCTCAACACTAATTTACTGAAATGAGAATCACCAATGAAAGACATCTCAAAAATTATACTCACTGCATTTCTTTCATGCACTTTACTTTTAGGAGGCACCACCGCTATGGCACAAACACGTGAAACAGCAGCAAATACTGCTGCTCAAAGCTTGTTCACCAAAAATGATCCTACTGATATTAAAAACGAACCGGAGCTTTCCGCTATCAGCAAAAAGTTTATCTATCACGATATCAATAAGCAGATTAAGCTCAGTACCGCCAAACAGGAGCTGCTGACGCTCGTTGTTCTCACTGCCAACAACACACCGGAGGATATTCCTGCCCACGTCGAAGGCGCTCTCAGAGCAGGTGCAACGCCGGAGCAGGTACACGAAAGCATTTTCCATTGCACGCCATACGTTGGTCTGCCAAAGGTAAAAACAGCACTGGAACGCTTTGACCAGGTTATGGAAATGCTCAAAATCAAGCCCTGCGCTCCTGCCGGAACAACTACCGATCAAACACGCCACGAAGCAGGCCTCGCCGTACAGCGCGCCATCTTCGGCGCAGAGAACATTGATAAGATGAACGCGAGTGCCCCTGCTGACCAAAAGCATATTAATGATTACCTCAGTGCCAACTGCTTTGGCGACTACTACACACGCAAAGTGCTCGACGTCAAAGAGCGTGAACTGATCACATTTACAGCAATCGTTACTCTCGGCGGATGCGAACCACAGGCCAAGGCACACGCCGCTGCCAATATCTCCGTCGGCAACTCCCGTCAGGATTTGCTGGATGCGCTCACCATTGCCCTGCCCTACATCGGCTATCCGCGCACCTTAAACGGACTTAGCTGTGTAAACGCTATCGCGCCAAGCAAGTAAGCTGCCAAAAATTTATATTACCATTAACACAAACTTCCATTTTCCTCTTGACTTAGAGTATACTTCAGGTATTAAAATATAAGTAACCAAATTATAGGAGGTAGTTGAAATTGACACAAGAATTTGCACAAGCCCCTGTAGTAGGCTGCAAAAGAGTTGCCAAAACCGATAACGCAGGGTCTCATGCCAAAGTATATTTCACCAAGCACATTGATGCCGAGCATCTCATCAAATTATACGATTTAATCAACGAAAGCATTTACGGCAAGATTGCCATCAAACTGCACACCGGCGAAAAGCACGGCCCCAACATTCTGCCGCGCGAGCTGGTGAAAGCGCTGCAGCAGCAAATCCCTGACAGCACCATCGTAGAAACTAACACTCTTTATCAGGGCGACCGCTATACCACCGAAGAACATCTCGACACCTTAAAGGTTAACGGCTGGACCTTCTGCCCTGTCGACATCATGGATGCAGAGGGCACCGTTAATCTGCCTGTACGCCACGGTAAGCATTTCAAAGAGGTTTCCATGGGCAAAAACATCGTCAACTACGATTCCATGCTCGTTTTAACGCACTTCAAGGGCCACGCTATGGGAGGCTTCGGCGGCTCCATGAAAAACCTTGCTATCGGCTGCGCTGACGGACGCATCGGCAAAGCACAGGTTCACGGCGTAGATAAGGATAACCTGCCTGCAGACTGGAACGTATGGCCCGGCAAGGAGCTGCTCATGGAAAACATGGCTGAATCTGCCAAGGCTACCATTGATTTCTTCGGCAAGCACATCGTTTACATCAATGTCCTACGCCGCATGTCCGTTGACTGCGACTGCGCCGGCTTAAGCGCAGAAGAGCCGACTATTCCTGATATCGGCATTCTCGCTTCTACCGACATTCTGGCTATCGACCAGGCTTCCGTCGATCTGGTATATGCCAAGGAAAGCAACCATGACCTCGTTGAGCGCATGGAAAGCCGTCACGGCCTGCACCAGCTCACCGCTATGCACGAGCTGAAAATGGGCAATGACAAATATGAACTGATTGAGCTTGATTAACCGTAATTAAAAAGGCTGTCGCACTACGATGATGCGACAGCCTTTTTGCTTATTTGGTTAATTTAACTTCGTCAAACTGCTTGCCATCCGGCAGGAAGGCTTTAAACTCCAAGGTTTTCTCATCGGCTTTCATTGTCATATAGTTGGCAGTTTCCGGTTTCGGCGCTGTTGCCGCATCCCACTCAAAATCGCCCCACAGCTTAGGATAGCGCACACTGCCGGCCACACCTGTCAGAATATAGGTAATACCGCTTCCCTGCGGTGCAGGCGCAAAGTTCTGCAGCGGCACACGGCGGCGATATGTATGCAAATGCGCCGTCAGTACTGCGTCAACCTTGTATTTTTCAAACACCGGCATCAGCCGATAGCTGAAATCAAGAAACTGCGTCTTGCTCTGCGCTCTGCCAGACTCCGGCCCGAAGCCGTAGAGAAAGATATCGCGGTGCATCAGAACAACCTTCCACTGCGCCTTGCTCGCCGCCAAATCCTTTTCCAGCCAAGACAGCTCGTCTGCCAGCAAATCAGGCTGAAAATTTTCCATCTCCGGAAAGTTGGTATCCAACACTACAAAATGCACCGGACCGTAATCAAAGCTGTAAAACTGATTCGGATATTTTGCCAGACCGTTTTGCGGCACATTGAACAAATGCGTATAGCTTGCAGGCAAGTATTCCTTCCACTCCATGTTGTACGCCTCATGGTTGCCGATTACAGGTGCCAGCGGCACAGCATCACTGAACACGCTCACGCTGTTGAACCAGGCGCGCCATTGGCTTGCATCCTGTCCGTTGTCCACCAAATCTCCCATATTCACGTAAAACGCACTCTGCGGATGGCGCTGGTGCGCATCACGCGCCAGCTGCTGCCAGCCGCTGTAATTCTCGCTTTGCGAATCCGGGAAAATTAAAGCAGTAAAGCCTGCGCCCTTTTCCGTCTGCAGCTTGTGCCAACGTCCTTTATTCTGCGCTGTGTTGATGCGATATTCATAAGCACTGCCCGGCACCAGGCCGCTAAGACGTGCAGTATATTGAATAATACTGTTTTTATCCGTAAAGCTGCTGCCTGTTGCCTGCACTGCCTGTATGTCCTTGTCGTCCTGCAAGCGATACTCCAGTGTATAAGGCTGCTTCACCTTCGCTTCCCACATAATTGTGCGCCCTGTTTTGTTATCTGCAGCGACAAGCTGACGCGGATTGGTAATGGCAACGGCGGTATCACTGCCCTGCACTTCGCTGTCAGCATTTTTAGCACAACCGTTTAAGGCCATTACTGCCAGGCACAATATAAAAAGTAAAAGCTTAATTATCTTGCTCATGCTCTGCTTCCTTTCATGTTGCTTTATTTAAGTATAGCATAACACCTGGAGTACGGTCGAAGTCAAGATTTGTTTGTACATTTTGACTTAAAGTTACAATAATACTATCTTTTTCACTTTACAAAACATTATAGAATTTATTCATGATGTAGTAAAAGATAATTTGTAAAAAGCTTTCAAAAACACTTTCATAAAATGCTATTTTTGATATAATATAAGGTGAAGCTATCGCATGCTGTTATTTTAAACAAGGTATCATAAGGAGGAGACCATATGAGCTTAAAAATAATTACTAAGCGTTGCAAAGGCTGTGGTATTTGTGCGGCCTTCTGCCCGAAAAAAGTTCTGGCAGTCAGCGAAGTCGGCAAAGTCGAAGCCGTTGCTGAAGAAAATTGCATCAAATGCGGACAATGCGAAATGCGTTGCCCCGACTATGCTATCTTTGTAGATAAATAAAAAGGAGTGAGGTAACCCATGTCAAGAATCCTGCTGTTACAAGGTAACCAAGCGGTTGTTGAGGGTGCGATTGCCGCCGGTGTAAAATTTTACGGCGGTTATCCGATCACCCCTTCTACCGAAATTGCTGAACAATTAGCTCTGCGTCTGCCGCAGGTTGGCGGTAAATTTATGCAGACTGAAGACGAAATCGCCGGTCTCGGCACTGTTATCGGTGCATCCATGGCCGGTAAAAAGGCTATGACCGCAACTAGCGGCCCGGGCTTCTCCCTGAAACAGGAAATGCTCGGCCTCGCCTGCAGCGCCGAAATCCCCTGCGTTATCGTTAACGTACAACGTGTAGGCCCTGCTACCGGCCAACCGACCTCCCCCGCTCAGGGCGAGGTTATGCAAACCCGCTGGGGCACCCACGGCGACCACTGGTTGATTACCGTTTCTCCGTCCAGTGTTCCCGAATGCTTTGACCTGACTTTGCGTGCAGTAGCATTGAGCGAAAAATATCGTTGCCCGGTTATTCTCCTGATGGACGAGGTTATCGGCCATATGCGCGAGAAAATCGAGCTTCCCGACAACTATGATGAAATTCCGCAGGCAGAACGCAAGCGCCCGACCTGCGCACCCGAAGATTATCTGGCTTACGGCTGCGAGGAAGGCTCCAAGGTTCCTGCTATAGCAGACTTCGGCAGCGGTTACCGCTGGCACGTATCCGGTCTGGTACACGACGAAACCGGTTTCCCGAAGGGCACCGGTGAAGCAACCCGCACCTCTCAGGACCGTCTGCGCACTAAATTAGAAGATAACTTAGACGACATCGTACAAGTAGAAAACTATCGTATGGAAGATGCCGAATTTGCTGTTGTAGCCTTCGGCGGTGCTGCCCGCACTGCTTATGAAGCAGTTGATATGGCACGCAAGGAAGGCCTGAAGGTTGGCTTCGTCCGCCCGATTACTATCTGGCCGTTTGCCGAAAAGCAAATGCAGGAGCTGGCAGGCAAGGTTAAAGGCATCCTCGTACACGAGCTGAACTGCGGCCAGTACGTTCTGGAAGTTGAACGTGCGGTAGCAGGCAAGGTTCCTGTAAGCCTGTACGCTAAATACGATAACGAATCTGCTACTCCGGCCGAACTGTTAGCTGAAATCAAAAAGGCTATGGCCTAACGGATGAGAGGAGAAAAAACGATGAGTGAAATGGAAAATTTAATCAATAAATATTTCCGCCCGGGCCGTCTGCCTCACATCTGGTGCCCCGGCTGCGGCAACGGCGTTATCACCGGCGCCATTGTAAAAGCAATTGATAAGCAAGGTCTGGCAAAAGACGACGTTGCAGTAATCAGCGGCATCGGCTGCTCCAGCCGTTCCTCCGGTTATCTGGACTTCAACACCGCCAACACTCTGCACGGCCGTGCTCTGCCGATTGCTACCGGTGTAAAAATGGCTAACCCTGCACTGAATGTTATCGTTTGCAGCGGTGACGGTGACTGCACCGCTATCGGCGGCAACCACTTGATTCATGCAGCACGCCGCAATATTGATTTGACTCTGGTTGTTTTCAACAACAGCATTTACGGCATGACCGGCGGTCAATATTCTCCGATGACGCCGATGCATTCCAAAGCAACCACCGCTCCGTACTACACTGTTGAACCGAGCTTCAATCTGCTCGATCTGGCAAAAGCTGCCGGTGCAACCTATGTAGCACGCGCAACCACCTACCATGTTCCCGTACTGGTCGATGTTATCGCTAAAGGCATTGCTCACAAAGGCTTCTCTATCATCGAAGCTGTCAGCGCTTGCCCGATTTCCTTCGGCCGTCAGAACAAGATGGGCGGACCTGCTCAGATGATGGCTTGGCAGCGTGACCATGGCGTTATGAAGGCTGTTTGGGACCGCATGGATGAAGATAAAAAGGCAGAAGCAATCGCTGCCGGCAAATTCCCCATCGGCGTTCTCTACGAAAACAACGACGTTATGGAATACACCAAGGCATATGACCAAATTATTCAACGTGCACAGGAGGGTAAATAATTATGAGACATAGCTTTCGTTTCTCCGGTACCGGTGGTCAGGGCCTGATCACTGCTGGTATTATTTTAGCCGAAGCTGCCCTCTTAGACGACAAGCTGGCTGTACAATCCCAATCCTACGGCCCGGAAGCCCGCGGCGGCTCCTCCAAGGCCGAAGCTATCATCAGTGATGAGCCTATTTATTTCAGCCGTGTTATCTGCCCAGATACTCTGCTGGTAATGAGCCAGGAGGCTGCCAACAAATTCATTGCCGACTGCGATGAGCATACCACCGTTATCACCGATACTCTTTTCGTAACTGATGTTCCCGGCAAGTACGGCAAACGCGTTGACCTGCCTATCACCCATACTGCCAACACTGTTTGCGGCAAGACACTGTTTGCGAACATCGTTGCTCTGGGCGCAGTAGTTGCACTCACCAAATGCGTTTCCAAAGAAGCAATTCTCAAGGCTGTACTGAACCGTGTTCCGAAAGGAACCGAAGAAGCTAATACCAAGGCTCTCGAAGCTGGTATGGCACTGATTGAGAAATAAAATCTGACCTATACAATTAAAGCTGTTGCTTTCGGCATTCACGCCGGAGGCAGCAGCTTTTTAATTTTTAGCTAGCTAATTATGCAAAATGTCATGCAAATGCCACAAACTTACGCTATAATATACAAGTACAATAGGCTTTTAACTTCAAGGAAACGAGGAATCTACTATGAAGATATTAAAAATATTATGTTGTATGGCAGCCGTCTGCCTCACAGCCTTCAGCCTGAGCGGTTGCAGTCTGCAAAAGGCTAATAACAGTCTTGGCAGAGGCACAATCAGCATCCCCACCTATGCAGTCAAGGCTCCGACAGCAGGCAAGCTCATAGGTCTTATCAGTGAAAAGGGCGAGCGCATCAGCAAGGGCCAGCCGCTTTTTGCTATCGGTGACGCAAAGCTGGATAAGCAGGTTAAGGACCTGGCAACCCAGGTTGCCAAGGCCGAAGCAGATTTAAAACGTATGCAGCAGGGCACGCCAACGGCAGCACCGGTTGCTGACACCTCTCTGGCGCAGGCCAACGTAGCAGCGGCACAACAAAAAGCCGCTAAGATGAACAGTTTGCTGGCGCAGGGCGCAGTTTCACGCAATCAGGCACAGGCTGCCCAGGACGAGCTGCAGCGCGCTATCGCACAGCTGCAGGCAGCAAGCAGCGTAAGCGTCAGCTTCAAGCCAGCTTCTCCGGCAGAAATCGATGCACAGCAAAAGCTCATTGTACAGCTCAAGGCACAGCAGGCCGCTGCAAAAGCACAGCAGGAAAAAAATGAAGGCAACAGCCCCTGCACCGGCATCATTACCGATTTGCAGGCCGCTAATAATGCTACCGTACAAAAGGATCAGGTAATCCTGCACATCAAAGCTGTCGACAGCTGCAGTATAACGCTGAATGTCAGCGCAGCCCAGACCAAGAAGCTTAAGGCAGGCATGCCGGTAAACATTAAGGCTGCCGAAACACCTGCACCCTTCAGCGGTAAGATAAGCAGCATTGACGGCACTAAAATCACTGTTACTTCAGACCAGAAGCCAGAAGATCTTAAGGACGGTGTAAAGGTAGAAATCAGCTTAGCAGCTTAAGCTTCCGATATCCAAACCAATAAATACCACGCAAGGAGATTCATATGCTTAACCAATTTTCACGTACAGAGCTGCTCTTCGGCAGCGAAGCAATTACGCGTCTGCAGAATGCCCATGTCGCTGTTTTCGGTATCGGCGGTGTAGGCGGTTATACAGTTGAAGCACTCGCCCGCAGCGGTGTCGGCAGCTTTGACCTCATTGATAACGATACCGTTGCTCTCACCAATCTCAACCGTCAGATTATCGCTACCCTTGATACTGTCGGCCAGCCTAAGGTTGAAGTCATGGCCAAACGTATTGCGAGCATCAACCCCGATGCCAACGTAAATTGCCGCCAATGCTTCTTTTTGCCGGCAAATCAGCATGAATTTGATTTCTCACAATATGATTACGTTGTCGATGCCGTAGATACAGTGGCAGCCAAAATTGCTATCGTACTTGCAGCCAAGGCAGCAGGCGTACCGGTTATCAGCAGCATGGGAGCAGGCAACAAGGTTAATCCTGCCATGTTCGAGGTAGCAGATATCTATAAAACCAAGGTTGACCCCTTAGCGCGTGTTATGCGCCAGGCTATGAAGAAAAACAACATTAAAAAACTAAAGGTTGTTTATTCGCAGGAGCTGCCGCTTTTACCTATAAATGAGGAAATAGAAAGCGAATGTCACGCCGAAACACCCAAACGCCGTGCGCTGCCCGGCAGCAATGCCTTCACACCTTCGGTAGCAGGACTGATTATTGCCTCCGAAGTCATCAAGGACCTGGTAGGCTGGGATGACAGCCACCGCAAGGGATTAGCTTAACAAAAACAGAATTACAAGCAAAATAAAAACGCCTCTGCCCACAGCTCAAAGCGTGGTCAGAGGCGTTCCCTCATTACAATTATTCAAAAATGCACATAACAGTCAGGACGCCTAAGAAAACTAAGCTAACACCAGCGGCACTAAACATAGTAACTCACCTCCATGCATTCGCACTTTTTATTTTTTTATTTGCTGCTGTATTTTTACAGCCTGTGGGTTTTTTCCCTCATCTGCTATCTATTATAGCACTTTTTTGTATTTTGTATACAGTATTCTCGAAAAAATTTTAAAGTTTTTCTGACAACTACAATTGCTCGTCGCAAAGCCCTCAGCACTGCCTCATACTTGCAACTTTACCTGTTATAGTATATAATAGCGTTATGGTATTTTTATCTGCGGGTATAGTTCAGCGGTAGAACATCAGCTTCCCAAGCTGAGTGTCGCGAGTTCGATTCTCGTTACCCGCTCCATTTATGCTTATCAGCTTCAAGCCTTTGGCTTGGAGCTTTTTTATTTACCGAAAAAATTATTACAAATTATTTTTTCTGCCAGCATACTTATAAATTGTACTTTATTGACAGTTTTTAGAATTCTTTTGTATAATAAGTTAAAGAAATATCTGTTTAACTGTATATATATTATAAATGATAATTGATTGGACTATCATTTATGTGTATCAGATGTTCTCTTATCAATCTTCATAAACCGGTAACCACTACCAAAACATATAGTTTTCTCTTAACTAACTTATGAGGAGGCATGACCATGGAAAGTAAAGATTTCAGTATTTTTCTCACGCAGCTCGTACCACAGATACTAGAACGGCTTATGCAGGACGGAACGATGTCAGCACATCAACTGATTCATAAATTTTACCAATCATGCTTCTATGCACAGCTTGCTGACCAATCATCCGGACTTTGGCAATATAGTCCTCTGATTTTGGCACAAATGTACCGAGAAGCTGAAAAAAACAGATGAGTTTACCTATCCGGAGGAGATGACTTAAATGAATAAAGAAGCTATTTTAATTATCGGATGCATGGAACGCTACCGCTTTTACAAACAGCTTTCCGGACATGAGGTTGCAGAACTTTTTGCACATTACAAGTTGTACGAATATATAACCTATTTTTACGAAACTATCAGCAGCATGGGGACACACTGCATTATCCGTGACCTTGACAATTACATTAACATTCACACCGGATAAAATTACCTTGCAAAGCCACCCTGCACCAGTGCTGCCGCTTAGAAGTACACAAAAAGATGCTGCCGGCTGACCGGCAGCATCTTTTTCTTACCAGGCACATTTCAGCAGATAGAAAATTGCTCCCAAAAAGGCACCCATAACCGTACCGTTAAGGCGAATACGTTGCATATCGGTATTAACCTTACTGCGCACCATCCCCGTCAAACGTTCATCAACCATTGCCTGCAAAATGCGCTCCACGATATCTCCCAGCATCGTCTGAGCCTGCAGCAGTCCCAAGCCAAGTATATGCTGCAGATAGGCCTCTGCCTTGGCCTTAAACTGTGCGTCGGAACGTAAATCCGTTTCAATAGTTTCCAAAGCCTCTTGCACAGCCTGCAGCAGAATCGTCGGCTGCATTACCGCACCGCCTTCCTGCGCCAGCGGACGGCACAAAGCTTTAATCATATTATCCAAAAGCTGCTTCAAGGCAGACTGCAGAGAAATATCATGCAAAGCACGATTCTGCAGTGACTGCACCAGCTCATGCCACGCTTGCGTACCGTAAACACTGCCTGCAACACGCTGCAGCTGCGCATACAGCCAGGAGCGCCACTGCTCATCATCCTGCAGACGGTGAGCAGTTCCCACTAAGGCACGGCAAATGGCATCTGTTGCATCATCAACATTAACAACATCCAGCTTTTTGGCAGCCCACAGCTTCAGGCTGCTCCACAAGCCTTCGCTGCCACACTTTTCCACCTGCTTTTGCAGCTCTCGGCGAACACGCTCTCTGATAGCAGAAGATTCCGCCAGGGTAACCAGCTGCTGCTGCAGCCATTCGTAGCATTGCTCATCCCTACGCTGTGCAGCTAAGGCTTTAAACAGCTTATCAAGCTGTTCGTTGGCTTCTACGTCAGCCAAGGCTGTTTTTATTTTACCCTCAAGCTGCCTGCTTAAAGCCTGCGTATCGAGCTTATGCAGAACGCCTTCGGCAAAATTGGTCAGCAACCCCTGCAAACGCGCCTTGTTCTCCGGCTTTTCCAGATAAGCTATAAATTTATCCAGAATTACCAGCTGCTTTTTTTGCAGCAGCAAGGCCTTTTTCGTCAAAAACTCCTGCTGTACCATTTGACCGCAGCCACGCACAAAACCCTCTCTGCTACGCGGCAAAATCGCCGTATGCTTGGCCATAAACGGCAGCAGACGGCATATCCAGGGCACCTTAAACACAGCAGTCACGGCAAACCAATCCGCAAAGCTGCCAATCAGCGCCGCTTCCGCCATATAGTAACCCAAAATCAGCCAATCCCACTTAAGCTCGCCGAAGTGCCCCATGTACAGCCCGGCATAATGCAGCCTGAGATATAAGAAAAGCAGATAGATTGCACCGGAAGCAAGAAAAGCACTGTCTGCATATGTCCAATGTTTTTTCAGGCTATTCATCCTACCCCACCAGCCTTTCTCCCATCGTCGCAATAATAAACAGCACCGCTCCCATCAAGCCGCCGATGCAGGTGCCGCTCTTGCGGATATTTTGCAAATCATCGCCCACGCGCTGCTCCATTTTCGCAATCAATACATCCCTGTCATAGCTATGCAGCTTAGCCAAAACCAAATCATATACCGTATCATGCTGCATTGACAAGGCCTGCAGCAGCAGCTCCTTCAACGCACCGTCCAGCCTGCTCTGCTCCGTATCGCTGTCAGCCAGCAGCTGCAGCCTCTTTTGCAGCAAAGTCAATAAAATATCTACGTCCTGCGTTTGCAGCAGCTCTTTAAAAGCCAGTGCCTTCGCTGTTACCAACTGTGACAGCTTGCTGTTGAGCCAGTCCGCAAAAGCAATATCATGACGATAATCCTCCATGCGCGCCAACAGCCAATTATCAAGCTGTCGCCGCAGCTCACTTGCAGGATCTGCCAATGCGTCCAAAGCTTTTTCCAGCTCCTGCACAAAAAGCGGCACCAGCTTTGCTGCCTGCCCGCTCACAAACAAATTACGCAACAGACTGTCCTTGTTATATTCTTCCTCCGCCATCTGCGCCAAGCCTTCCAGCAAAGCGGTAAATTCCGGCTTATGCAGAATCTGCTTGGCCTCCTGCGTCAGCAGCTTCCAAATACCGTTAAAGCTGCCGTTGGCCACAGCCTTCTGCAGTGCGTCCACCAAAATCTCCGGAATACGCAGGCTGGCAATATACTTAGGCAGCTCCGAAAGCAAAAGCTGTTCTACCTGCCTTGTATTGAGCGAGCGCAGCGCATGCTGCGCCAACGGACGTACCGTCTGCCACAGGCGCTCCACATTCTGCTGCTGCGCAAAATGTACCAACAGCAGCTTGGCAAAATTTTCCCTGCCGACAGCCTGCATAACATTTTCCGCCGTCAGCAGGTCATTGCTCACGAAATCCGCCAAACCTGTTGTCAGGCGCTCATAATTATTGCGCAGTACATCGGTGCCGGGCGCATTGATACCGAGCGGACGCTTAAACAGTGCCGTCACACTCCACCAATCTGCCAAGCCGCCAATCGTCGCAGCCAATGCCGTATGATGTATAAAATCAGCCGCCAAACTGCCCTGCGCCCAAGGCCAGGCGCAGACAGCGGCAGCTGCTGCACCGGCCAGCAGGCAGTGCGCCTGTGTTTTTACTGTAGCCATAATTATTCTCCTATCAACAAACGCTTTATATATAAATTTTTTTCCTGCTATTTTTAATTATAGCACAAAGCAGATTACAGAGTAAGTAAAGCTATCCAACACCTTTAAACCACATAAAAAATAGCCGGTGCAAGGAACTCTCACTCACCTTGCACCGGCTATTTAAAATTCTCTCTCTCCTCGTAAAGCAGAAGTGCTTAACCTTTTTGTTTTAACAACTTTACAATTTGCAGAACTTCTTCCAAGCTGATATCTTTATCTTTGGCATCAGCCTGTTCATCTAAATCAACAAAGAAACTGCTCATGTTGCACTCTAATAAGCTATGCAGCTTAAGCAGATTGGGCAGAGTTACAGGAACACGGCCACACTCTATATTACACAGGTGTGTCTGGGAAATCCCCATCTCCTTTGCCAACCCTGTTTGTGTCAGATTTTTTGCGGTACGCAGCAAACGGATTCTGCGACCAATAAGTTTAATTTCCTCTTGCAATTTCCTAGCACCGCCTTTCGGTTTACTTGCAACAAATTTTTTTAAACTAATAAAGCACTTATTTAAAGTTTACCACGTTTTTCAGATTTCGCAAGAGTTTTTTCATATATTTTATTTACTTTCCTCTATATTTTAGTTATGAAGCTATTAAATTTCTAGTGAAATGCTAAAATTATTTTTTATGGTACTCTCGTTTACCTATCGTAAACTTATGTCTACCCCCCAAGAATTTTAGGCTATCAGCCAAGCAGCAACCGGTCACTTGCCATCTCGGAGCCGCTTGCCTTTTCAAACATATCCAACAAATCGGCTATCTGCAAATGCTGCTTTTCTTCTCCCTTAACGTCGATAATTACTCTGCCGTTATGCAACATAATCAGTCGGTTGCCGTAACGCAAAGCATCGCGCATATTATGGGTAATCATCAGCGTTGTCAGCTGATCACGGGTTACAATTTTTTCCGTAAGCGTCAACACCTTCGCCGCAGTTTTGGGGTCCAGCGCTGCCGTATGCTCGTCCAAAAGCAGCAGCTTCGGTTTTTTCAGCGTTGCCATCAGCAAGGTAAGTGCCTGACGCTGACCACCGCTCAAAAGACCGACCTTAGCAGTCATTCTGTCCTCCAGACCTAAATCAAGCTCCTTCAGCAGCTCATAAAAACGGTCATGCTGATCGCTGGAAAGACTCCAGCCCAAGCCGGGAGTTTCTCCGCGGCGGGCCGCCAGAGAAAGATTTTCTTCTATCATCATACCGGCAGCAGTACCAAGCATCGGATCCTGGAATACACGGCCGATATATTTGGCACGCTTATGCTCCGGCTCTTTGGTAATATCCTCACCGTCAATAATAATCTTGCCCTTATCTATCGGGAATACACCGGCAATCGCATTCAGCGTAGTAGATTTGCCGGCACCGTTACCACCGATAACTGTAGCAAAATCACCGGGCTCCAGATGCAGAGATAAATCCTGCAGAGCCTTCTTTTCATTGATAGTTCCCGGGAAAAATGTTTTGGAAACGTGTTCTACATGCAGCATTTAACGCACCGCCTTTCTGGCACCGAATTTACTTTTAATCAGCGGCATGGACAAAGCAATTGCCACCAGCACTGAGGTAAAGAGCTTCAGATCGTTTGGCGGCATACCCATAGCCAGTACAACTGCAATTACAATACGATAAACAATGGAGCCTAAAACTACGGAAATCAAGCAGTTTTTAAAGCTGCGTGTACCGAAAAGCACCTCGCCGATAATAACGGATGCCAGACCGATAACGATTGTGCCGGTACCCATACCGACATCGGAAAAGCCGTTGGACTGTGCAACCAGAGCACCGGAAACAGCAACCAGAGCGTTACTGATGAGCAAGCCAAGGATAATCGTTACATCGGTATCTACGCCCTGAGCACGGATCATCTGCTGGTTGAAGCCGGTAGCACGAATAGCAGCGCCAATCTGCGTACCAAAGAACCAGTACATGAAGCAGCCCACCAGAACAGTTACAGCCAGACCAACAACAAGCGTCGTCTGCGCCATTGACAGGTCCATCATAGACTTGGCAATTTTAAAGGTAGTATCCACACCAAGCAGGGATAAGTTAGCCTTACCCATAATGCGCAGGTTAACGGAATACAAAGCAATCATTGTCAAAATGCCGGCCAACAGAGCAGGTATTTTCATTTTAGTATGCAAAATGCCGGTTATAATACCTGCCAGCATACCGGCAACGCAGGCACCCAAAAGTGCGGCCAGAGGACCGAAGCCTGCAACCATCATGGAAGCAGCTGTTGCCGCGCCCAGCGGAAAGCTGCCTTCTACCGTCAAATCAGCAATATCCAGCACTCGGAATGTTACATATACACCAAGAGCCATCAACGCCCACAGCAAGCCCTGTGCCACTGTAGGTATCAACAAACTAATCATTTCCCAATTCCTCCCAATCTTCTTAGCGAAAAAAGAGCCTGCTTTTTTAACGGCAGGCTCCAAATTTTAATTATTTAATAACATCTGCACCCTTAAGCAAATCTTCAGGAACCTTCAAACCAATCTTAGCTGCTTCCTTAAGATTGATGGTAGGCTTAAATTCTTTTTGTGCCTGAATAGCCATATCAGCCGGTTTTGCTTTACCGCTCAGAATATCAGCAGCCATCACACCGGTTTGGAAGCCGAGCTGGTAATAATCAACACCCAATGTTGCCAGACCACCGGCTCTTACCATGCCGCCTTCACCGCAAATAACCGGCAGTTTTGCTTCCTCGGTTACACTAATCAGAGTAGGAATAGCGGAAGCCAATACATTGTCGGTAGGCACATATACTGCCTGTACATCACCTGCCAGGCTACGGGCAGCCTGTTGGATATCATTAACAGTAGAAACAGTAGCTTCCTTTACGGTAATTCCCTTAGCAGCTGCAGCCTTCTTCAGCAACTCAACCTGCAGTTGGGAGTTAACCTCACTGGAGCAATAAATTGTGCCGATGGTTTTAGCATTCGGAACCAGCTTCAGCAGCAAATCCAGCTGCTCGGAAACAGGGTTCATATCAGTTGTACCGGTTACATTAGTGCCCGGTTTAGCATTATCCTTAACCAGCTTAGCGGTTTTGTAGTCAGTTACCGCAGTAGCAACGATAGGAATATTACTGGTAACATTTGCTACCGTCTGTGCCGCAGGAGTTGCAATAGCACAAATCAAATCAACCTTATTGTTTACAAAGCGATGAGCAATGTTCTGCAGATTAGACTGGTCAGCCTGAGCATTTTGTTTGTCAAAAGTAATGTTCTGACCTTCCTTATAACCCTTAGATGCCAGACCGTCAATAAAACCCTTGTTAGCTGCATCAAGCGCCTCATGCTCAACCAGCTGTACAATGCCTACATTAACTTTTTCAGCCTTTGCACCTGCTTCCTTTTTGTCACCGCCGCAGCCTAATGCCCCCAAGGCGAGGGTCAGCATCAGACCGGCTGCCAATGCTTTAATTTTGTTGCTTTTGAGAGAAATCATTTTCTACCATCCTTCCATGCTACAAATTTCGTATAAATGTAGTTAAGGTTATTTTATGCTTTTATACTTTATTTGTAAAGTTTTTTGAAAAAATTTCCTCATTTCTGTTTTCAATGTATATTTACTGTATAAAAAGTTACATGTTCTGCTGTGAAAAGTAAAACTGCCCCACACCTATAGTGTGAGGCAGTCAATCCTCAATGAAATTATTTCAGCAAAGCCTTAGCCTGCTCTTCGCTGACAATAAGATGCGTAAAAAGACCTGTTGCCAAAGCACCCACCAACGCCTTATTACCGGCATTCAAGCCAATGCCTATCAGCTTCTTGCAACGGCGCAGCTGCGCCAGCGGAATATGCAAACAGTAATCATTATTACCGCTGATGAATTCACCGCGCTGATTATAATAATATGACAAAAAGCTTCCTACGGCCTTTTGCTGTTCCAACGCATTACCGAAACGGGTTGCCGTTGCTTCATCGGGCACGGCAGGATAATCGCAAACTGAAACAACAGCAGCATCCAGACTTTGCCATTGCTGCAGAAGCTGCTGATAGACAGAACGGCTTTCCAACTCGGCGCGTTCCTCCTCGGAATCAGGAAAAGCACTGCAGCCAAGCATATAACAGCTTCTGCCACAGGCGCTTGCCCATATTTTCACCAGCTCATCCGGATGATAACCCTTATTAGGAAAATTCGCCGTACCGATCAGCGGATATACCATACCGTCCTGCGTATAACTGCTGCAGTCCGCAGCCTTCAGCACAACCTCGCCCAAGGCATAACCCCAGCCCAGAGCCAAGCTCTTGTCAGCCGTTGTTTCAGCCATAAGATAATGCATAGCCTGCGTCAATGCGTCCTGTTCATCTGTAAGCACACAGCCACCGGCCAAGGCATATTTAGATTGCAGACGCTGCAGCAAATCCGCCTTTCCCTCATCTCCGGCACGGATTTCGATATGCACAATTCCCAGCTCACGCGCTCTTGCCAGCATCTTGCTGACAGATGGACGTGACACATTAAGGCGTTGCGCAATTTGCGCCTGCGTCAGATTGCTTTCATAATATAAACGGGCAGCAGCTACAAGCTGTGCCCGTTCATGAACCGATAGCATTTATTTAACTTCTTCCATTAATTCGAACAGGATACCATCCTTCATGATGAAAGCAATGCGGGTATGCTCATCAGCCATCCAGGGCTCAACAATAACCTTATTTTCTGCCAGCTGCTTATCAAGGTCATCAACCTTATAAGCTACATGCACTAAGGTCTGCAGCTCTTCCGGCAACGGAGTATCTTTTTCGAAACGCAGGTATTCAATATGAAATTCATTGGTATCAGGAGTAATGAGATGCGTTTTTATGCCTTCTGCATAAATCTCGCCTTCTCTTGCAACAGTCGTCGGTACGCCGACATGCATAAATTCTTTCATTTAATCCACATCCTTCTGCCATAACTCATAAGCATGGTAAGCTGCTTCCGGCGTTGCGTTTTCGTGTACAACCATACGGATTGCACGCAGCATAGCCTTCGGTGCGGCAGCCTGCAAAACGTTGCGTCCCATATCAACACCGGCTGCGCCTTCGTTTACGGCACGATAAGCCATTTCCAGTGCGTCGCGCTCAGGAATCTTCTTGCCGCCGGCAATTACGATAGGTACGGGGCATGCAGCAGTAACCTGTTCGAAGTTATCACAATAATATGTTTTGATGATATGTGCGCCGGTTTCGGCCAGCAGACGTGTAGCCAGGGAGAAATAACGCGTAGTACGCTCCATCTCCTTGCCAACTGCTACAACACCGAGAACAGGAATTGCAAAACGTTCGCCCATATTTACATAATAAGACAAATTGCGCAGGGAGTCAAGCTCACCTGCAGAGCCTACAAAGCATTGAACTGCCATGCAGGAAGCATTCATGCGGATAACATCTTCTATTTCAACGCCGACATTACCAAAGCTCATATCGTCCTTGAGTACGCTAGTGTCAGCAGTACAGCGCAGAGCAACAGCCTTGTGATGGTTAGCGGGAATGCAGGTACGCAAAGCACCTCTTGTTGCCATCAGGCAATCCGCATATTGCATCAGCGGCGGAATTGTCAGATCAAGACGTTCCAAACCTGCGGTAGAGCCCATGATATAGCCATGGTCAAAGGCCAGCATAATAGTGCGGCCGTCATCAGCAAAAATCTGTCCCAGACGAGATTGCATGCCCCAGCCTGCGGATGCGTGCCCCTTTACCGGGAACGGACGCTCCGGCGGAGCAATGCCGATGCCATAATCTTTTGCCAGTACATTACCTTCTTTATCTGCCATATTCAGTCACCTGCTTAATTTCTATAGTACGGAGTGCGGCACGGAGCATTCCAGTAGCCAAGCAGCTCGTCATCCATACGCGCAATGAACATCTGGAAGCCTGCGGTTTCCTGTACGGTAAGGATTTCGCCTACAGCACTTGCCACAACCTCAATACCTTTTTCTGCCAACAGCTTATGGCAGGCACGGAAAACAATCAGCTGTTCCATCAGAGTAGTAGCACCGCTGCCGTTGATAACGACCATCAGCTTTTCGCCTGCTTTTACGTCCAGATCCTTTAGCAGAGCGTCCATCATAATTGCAGCTGTTTCGTCAGCAGATTTCATCGGCTGAGTACCGCCACCGCCTTCACCATGCTGGCCCATGCCGATTTCCATAGTGCCTTCGGCAATATGAGCGATTTCCATACCGGTTGCGGGATGAGTAGCACCTTTAGTAGCAACAGCAATAGTTGCCATGTTATCAGCAAATTTCTGTGCAATAGCAGCAACCTCTTCCAAGGATTTGCCTGCAGCAGCTGCAGCACCGGCAATCTTGTACAGAGGAACGCAGCCAACCAGACCACGGCGGTCGTCAGCGTTTTCGCGCGGAGCATTGGCAACGTCTTCCTGAGTTACAACCTTAACAACATTAATGCCCAGTTTTTTCACCTGTTTCATGGTCAGGTTGCCGGTCAGCATATCACCTGCATGGTTGAGTACAACGAAAAGTACGCCACGACCTTTATCAGCCATCTTAATTGCTTCTACGCAAGCCTGAGGACCTGGTGCAGCAAAAATATTACCTGCAACAGAAATATCAATCATACCTTCGCCGACAAAGCCGCTGATAGCAGGCTCATGGCCGGTTCCGCCCAAGGTTACGATAGTTACACGGTCTGCCTCTGCCAACTTCTTGTTTACAATGAGGTTTCCCTGCTCCAGAGTGATGATATCAGGATTAGATAACACAAGACCTTCCAATAATTCACTTGTCAGATTTTCCGGATTGTTAATGAATTTTTGCATAATGACGCCTCCGTTTTTATTTATTTTATTGTTTTTTAAGCTTGCGCTTTATCAGCAAATCAAATTGCCGCAGCCATTGCTGTCAGCAGAATAGAAATAGACGTTGCACCTGGGTCCTTAGTACCCAGGCTGCGTTCACCGACGTTTTTAGCACGGCCGAAGCGTGCTACCATGTCAGCAGTTTTTTCTGCGCCCTCGGCTGCTGCCTTGCCCATAGCAGCAAAGACAGTCTTCGCATCACCTTCGGCAGTCATACCTGCTTCAAGTGCAGGATACAGAGCATCAACCATCGTCTTATCACCGATTTTAGCTTTGGAAATATCCTCAAAATCCTCTTTAGCCTGAGCCAGCATAGCTTGAAGCTCTTCCAAAGAAACTTCCTTAGCATCCTCAGGTGCAGCATCGGCAAGTCCGCCAAAAACAGTGCCCCATAAAGGTCCTGCACTGCCGCCGTTGCTGTTCATAAAAGCCATGCTCAAATCATCAAGCAAATCTTTAATATTAGCACTATCATGCGCTTCTACCTTGTTTTTCATGGATTCTGCCATACGCGCAATAGTAACGCCATGGTCACCGTCACCGGCTACGCTGTCCAGCTCGCACAGCATTTTGCTTTTTTCTTCAAGCTCAACTGCTGCTGCCAAAAGCATTTTTTCCAGCATTTCTAAAGTAAGCATAGTTCATCCGCTCCTTTCGTTATCCTCATTGTAGCATTTGTCAGAACATATGTAAACAATATTTCTGAAATTTATTTCTTTTTTACTTAAAAAAATTCGTCGCACAAAGCACGACGAACTTAAAATTTTCAATATCTGGTTATCAGTCACAATTACATCAGGCTGGAAGGATCAACCTGCTCGCCATAATGAATAACTTCAAAATGCAGATGCGGACCGGTGCTGTAGCCGGTGCTGCCGACATAACCGATAATCTCGCCTTTTTTCACATATTGTCCTGCACGGCAGACAACACGGCTCATATGACCATATGCTGTCTGATAGCCATAATCATGGTTTATACGTGCATAAATTCCATAACCGCCATACCAGCCTGCCTGCTGTACATAGCCTGCTGCACTGGCATAAACCGGCTCGCCATAATCAGTGGCAATATCAATACCAGGATGCCAGTCACGGCCATAACCGCCAAAGGGATTAGCGCGACCGCCGAAAGAAGATGAAATATAACCGCCACTGGTAGGCCATTGGCTCGGAGTAACCTCACGACGATAGTTCTCAGCTTCAATAGCGCTCAGCAAATTTTCCAAATCACCTTTTTTCGCATCGGCCTCAAGACCGATGTTCTTTTCCTGCTCCAGTACAATGTTTGCCGGATTAGCAGAGCCCAATACAGGACCGCCCTGACCTGCGTAATCGGAAGCATTGCTCTTAGGAGGAAGCTGTGCACCGCTTTTTTCCATCTGGCTGCGAACCTGATCTTCCAGCTTAGACAAAGCTGCCAGCTTCTTCTGGTTAGTTTCTGCCATCAGGCGTAATTGTCTGATAGTCTGCTCCTGCTCGGATTTATTCTGCTTATAAGCAGCCAGCTCCTGCTTCTGCTGCTCGTTTTGCACAGCAAAATGAGCCAGTACACCGATAGTACAGGACACAAAAACAAGGAATGAAGCAACTGCTGTCATAGCATATTTCAAATGAGTCTTTTTTACATGGGTTTTAGCTATATTCTGACCGTCTGCCGGAATAAAGCAGAAGGTGAAATGCTGATTGCGGCGCCATGTACTGCTCAGCGCATGATAGCGTGCTTTCATACGTCCTACAACCCTACGCTTTTTAGCCTGAATACGCTCAACAAGCTCCTGCTGCTTAGCCTGCACCTTATTTACAAAGCTCATAACCTGCAGACGCACACGACGATCGACCATAGCCAGTTGAATTTTTGCAACAGCTACGGCAACAGCTATGACTGCCTTCACCTGTGCAACAATCGCTGCTATTTTTTCTAAACATCCATTGTATAATAACTGCACTTTCTCTAAAAGCATAGCGTAAAATTCGCGTGCTTTCACTTCACAGTGATTATATAAGGACTGTACTGCTGCCAAAAGCTCGGCATACAACTGCTTAGCTTTTGTTCCGCAGTAATCATATATTGATTGCATTTTCTCATTACATCGCTCCAAGAAATTTTGACTCATCCTGATACTCCTTTTATTTTTAATATCTATTAAACTGCTATGCTTTTATTTTTTACGAAGCTAATACAACGTTTATATTTTAATACTTTTCACGCATTTAGTCAAATTTTTGACTAAAATTCCACCCGGACTATCATTAAGCTTGCGAAATAAATTATGCACAATATATTTTTCTGAGCAGCTGCTGCCTCCTCGCAGATTCTCGGCTTTAATTTTACATAATGGCATCAAGCAGGAAATTAAATTATATAGCAATTTTTAAAGTATATCTGCTTTATACTGTATGAAACATTTCTGCTCATACGTTACTTTGCGGATTAATAATGCTTTTGCTTACTTGACAAACACCGCTCTCTTTTGTAAGATAGATATATAATATGGGGGTATAGCTCAGCTGGGAGAGCGCTTGAATGGCATTCAAGAGGTCAGCGGTTCGATCCCGCTTATCTCCACCAGAATTTACTAAGCCGTTGGTTTGACCAACGGCTTTTTTATTGCAGACTGACTGCTACTATGAGAATATAGCTTCACATAGATAATTACAAAAGCAAGTCGCTCTTTTAGTATTACCTTATCATATTTTTCTCATTTTATAGTTGACATATTTTCTCGAGCGTAGTATTATAATTATAGAAATTTCAAATTCATTATTACCGTTTGTAAGACAAGGAGGTATTTGTTATGGAAAATGTTAAAAATTCTATCAAAGCCGGCGGTGCCAGAGAGGGTGCAGGCCGTAAAAGAGAGCTCCCCGCTGGAGCAAGGGTAACATCCTTTAAGCTGACTGATACCGAGCGTATCGCGGTAAAGAATTTCATTGCCGAATTGCGCGGAGGCGAAAAATCCAAGGCTAAAATGCTTGAGGCTGAAAGAGAACAACAGACCGATGCTATCATCGAGGCTACCGTAAAACCTTTTGCCGAGGAGTTGTACAAAGTTATCAATCTTTACGGCGGACGTGGCAAAGGCTTCAGAAAAGGCGAAAGTGTAGCCAAAATCATCAGCGTAATGGCGTTCAAGGATGCTGTCCATAAATGGGAGAACGAAAACCCCAGAGATTAACTCGCACGACACAAAAACCCCACAGCTTTCGCCGTGGGGTTTTGCTGAAAAAAGGTGGTAAACGTTAAACAAAAAACATTAAGGTGGAATGTTCACGGAAAATGTTATGACATCTACCAAAATCATTATATCATATTCAGCATATTTTTGCTAATATTTTTATTTTGTTTTTGATTATTCCATAAGAAGAAACTTCGGCACACAGTCCGGAGCAAGCGGATAACTTAGAATTGCTTTTCGGCAATTCATGTGTTATACTTTTCTCAAGATTAAGGCTCTGCTTGAGCAGTTCTAGCGGCAATCGTAGCCGTGTTGACTCTCCCCAAGCAGGGCCTTTTTTGCTGCTTGCGGTACTAGCTTTACACAAAAACAGCACCCATGCGAAACCCGCATGGGTGTTTGATTTTTTAATGGAGCTACTGACGGGATTTGAACCTGCGACCTACTGATTACGAATGTGTAATCGCATATTTCGTCACCTGTTCGCAAGACCTTATCCTGCCAATACTAACGGAAATCTTCCTATTATATAAGTTTGCCGAAACATCCCAAAATATACCCTAAAAAACAAGTATCTGTTCCCGCTTTGTTCCCGAGATTTTCTACCCTGCGGCCTCCAACCAGGCCGCTTTTCTTTTACCATGAATACGTTGCCCACACTGCAGGCTGTTTTTCTGTCCAATCATAGTCCACACGTACTCCGATATATTTCCCCTTTTGGCTTACTCTCTTTTTCACTTCCAGCGATACGCCTTCTGCTTTTTTATCACGGCCAACCTTTACACCAACAGTGCGCAACACCTTCGGGGCGGCGTAAATATTATACTGCTTCAGCTCTACGGGCGTTCCTGCTGGCTTGCTCATATCTCCGACTATAACCGCCTTATCCGCTTTTCTGAAAGAGCGTTCACTTTCTGCGACTTTATCCACATTTCCCATACTTGTCGAAATTGTCTTATCATAGTGGACTTTTTCAACCTGCTTTGCTATGGACTTTTTTTGTCCCTCTGAAAGTTGTACGCTATCCTCTACTTTTTGCCCCGTTTTAATTTTAATAATATCGCTATTCTGCTGTTTGCAGTGCCTGTGGATAACCGCTAAGAACCCTATAGCTACTATGATTACAAGGATTATTATTTTTTTGCTGTTTATATTATTCATGCTAAATTCTCCCAATAGTTTAACGCTTTTTCTATAGGCCTATAATTCCGCTTTAGAGCCACGTAGGCAGGCGGTAGGCACTACATACATGCTCCATGAACAATTACACCTAAAACAGAAAAAGTCTCAGTGAGCAGGGTGTCCACTGAGACCGTTTTTGTGATTTTTTTGACGCCAAAATCAAGCATTGTTACAAAAACAAGTTTGCGATTAGGCTTGCCTTTACTCCGTCAAGAAATCGGTGATGCCTCTTGCAACAGCCGCCGCAAAATCTCTTTTTTGGTCAATGAGTTTTTCACAGTCTGCGTCATTGCTGATGAAGGCAAGCTCTACCAAAACCGCAGGCATTGTAGTATTTCGCAGTACAATCAGCCTCGGGCCAACCTTTACGCCTCTGTCGGATGTTCCTAAGGAGTGCACAATTTGAGATTGGATACACGCTGCCAACATGTCCGACTTGCTCCAATGGCTGAACACAAAGCACTCTGTTCCGTTGGCCTGCTCCGACGCTGCAGCATTGCAATGCAGACTTACGAACACATCTGCAGGCCAGTTGTTGGCTGATGCGCATACGTTAGGATAGTTTGGATTTTCTCCAGCCAAATTATCGGACTGCAAAAGCTCAACTTCACAACCTGCTTTACGCAAATAATCTGCTACCATGTCACCCACCTCTTTAACGATGGCGGCTTCTGTAACTCCATACGAATAATTCACTGCACCGCTATCCACATCAGGGCAGTGCCCAGGATTCAAAAACACTTTAGCCATTTTCCCTATCTCCAATCTTCATGCCTTCTTTATCTCCGATCTTCACGCCACGCATCTCGACATATTTATTGCCAAGTTGCGCAATGATGTATCCAACGCAACCAACGCTGAAGGCCTCATAGTTGCCCCAGGTGCGCCCGATTACTGCAAGGTATACGCTAATACCTATGAACGCCAAAAACGTTCCTACGGCGCAGACACGGCCTATAGACAGGGCTGTGTCATCTTTCTTGAACATATTTATCAGTTTCTCCATGGCTTTTACTCCCTTCAATTATTATGCCTCGCAGGACAATTTATGCATCTCGCTTCCAGATTGTCCATGCGTCTTTCCAACTTGCCAGTATTCACAAACAACGTATGCAGCTGCTCTTTATTGCCTGCAAGCTCTTCGTTGTTCTCGGCTACCTCTTGGCACAGCTTTTCCACAGCGCCTGCCAACTTGTCGACGCTGAGCTGCATCGACCGCATCTGCTCTTGTGCAGGTGCATTACTTTTCACTAGCGGTAAAATTATCCACGTCAAGAAAAACGCCATCAATCCGCTAATTATTCCTAGCTCTTGTAAAGTCATTATACTACTCCCATTTTATAGCTTCCAGCTCGTCAACGCTCTTGCAGGCCTCTACTTCTGCCTGCTTCGCCCATCCTGCTTGTTTACATTGTCCAATGTGCATCGACAAGTCACCCATCCACTGCATAACCTGTTCAGGCGTGAGCCAATATACAGCTTTGCTTCCTGCACCCTCGGCCACGCCACGCACTGGGCAACCGTTAGGATACTTTGCAGCAAAAAGCGGCGTGCTGACATTGAGGGCAATACCTTGCATCGTAAGCTGCGTTTCCTTGTCGCTGTCATAGCGTACAGGCTCGCCACTGGCACTGCTGACAAAGCCGCCTGTAATGTTGCTTGCCGTCCATCTGCTAACCTCTGACAGCTTGCGCTGCTTTGCATACTCCAACGGCTCTACATCGATATACTGCTCCCACAGGATACACCATGGATAATATACACGCTCGTTGTCCTTTGTTGGGTAAGGTGCGTTGACAATATTTATTATTTTGTTGTTTTGGTCGACTATGCAAATCATTTATAACACCCCCAGTTGTTTGATAGTAATTGTACCAGCCTCGCCGTCAACAGCGGCTGTTTGGGAAGTAGTATTTTTTGTGCCAGCTCTACCACCAGCAGTGCTAATATTCCCCTCGTTTGCTATAGTATCGCAAATGATTTTCACTGCGCCACCACCTCCGCCTCCGCCCGGGGCCTTTTCACTGTACCGTGCCCCATCTTCGCCCTTCCCACCCTCGGCAGAAATCTTGCTTCCTCCTAACAAAACGACCTCGGGTGCAATAATTGATATACCATATCCACCGCCACCGCCAGATGTCTTGTTCTCCGTCGTATAAGCAGCACCACCACCGCCGCCACCATTGCCGCCATAATTAATGGCTATTCTAAAAACATTCGGTGAACTACCGCCTGCCGCGCCTGAGGTATAGTAATCTCCACCACCTGCGCCACCATAACCACCACCTGTGCCGTCCTTTCCTGCTGTGGCATCTCTGACTTTCTTACTACTTCCTTCATCAGGAACCCATCCACCATTACCACCCTTTGCGCCGCCTGCACCGCCGTTGCCGTTTTCACCAGGACTGCCGTTGCCGTTGATAGTGCCTGCAATAACCACGCTATCTGTGGCTTTGATAACTAATTGCTGATTGACGCTTACATTCACGCCAGCCTTGATAAATACCCTTTTATAATTCTTCACGCCGCCAATAGTGCAATCAGCATCGGGGATAAAATCACCATCCGAGCCGTCGCCTCTGTCAGTGTACCAACTAGGGTATTTATTGGACTGCACCGCCGCTAAAGTGCCCATGCCTGTATAGCTAACCTGCACAATCTTGCCAGCATCAACGGCAGAAAACTCTATCAGCCCTGTGTTCCAATTATCGTTGCCGTCTGCTTTGGTTGCGTAATCGGGGCGGAACTCCCCCGCTGCAGGAGTTGCCGCAACCTCGGTCAATGCTGATGCAGTGACAGCACCTGTTGAGCTGTCTACCCATACGGCTCGGATGTTGCTAGGGTCTTGCTTCTCGGGAACCTCGTTCAACCGTATTACATAGGGCGATACACTTGGAATAATATGCGTTTCCGTCAAATTGATGTAGGTTGTTGTTCCTCCGTCACCTACAAACGGATTGATTCTAATATTACTAGGTTCGCTCATTTGCTCGCCGCCTTTCCTGTTTTGTTTGTTGCCTGCTGAAGCAATTCATTGTTACGTGCATTGCGCTCTATATCAAGCAAATACTTGCTGATGGGAGGTGTCGGAGGCTCTCCAAGCTCCATATCACACGTAATGCCCTTGTCACCGCTGACAGTGTATTTCAGCTTGGTGATTGGATATTTACGAGCCTTGCCGTCTGTATCTGTAATCAGCGCTTGACCATCTACGGACAGCCTACGCACCCAAAACACCCCATCAGGCTTCGGGTAATTAAGCTCTACACCGCCCACCTTAGCTGACAGCTTAGGCTCTTTCACCTTGTCAAGCTCTGACTGTCCCCAACGTTCTGCATCCGCTGCTGTGTATGCTGTTGGTAACGTCCACACTGCTTCAGACACGCCGTATTGCTCTTGGCTTTGCTTATCCTCTACTGTTGCAAGCCAGCTCTCGCCTGCTTCGTCCACACTTGCACCCTTGATGCGAGCGTAATTCACTATCTTGCTTATATCTTGGTCGGGCAGAAAACTGTTCAAGTGCGCTCCTACCCAAAAACGAGCCTCTTCGTTTATCTCGTCAGTACGTGGCTTGAAATAAAATTCGTGGTATTCATCTACGCCGTAAACAAAATCAGTCGCAAATTCGGAAAGCTGCTCTAAGGCTTCCTTTGCGCTCACACCATCGAAAACAATCTTGCTTATGCGGTAACCGACATTGTAAATCTTGCTGCCGTTAAACACGATGCCTGTTTTTCGCTCAACGAGCCTGCAAATCTCTCTTACAATATCAGCTATTTCCCTGTTAGTGTATTCGGCAAATATCAGCACCTTGCCGAGCTTATCAAAAAAGCCGTAGCAAGTGATTTTAAAATCTGTAGCAGTGCCACCACTGTCGGGGCGTGTCAAAACCTGCCCACTGTACCAGGGCCGCTTATCACCGAACAAATAAATATCTACACGCTGGCCATACATGATTTCCGTAAACGCAGGAAACTGCTTAAAAGTAATCGTGCAGCTTCCACAGCCATTCTTCGCAAGCTCAAACTGCAGCTGCGAGAACGGATTATTTTCGGTGCCGTTGGAAAATATAGCGGTCTTTGTGCCGTCTTTATTGAAAAACACAACTTGAACAGCACCAGGAATATAACTAATATCGCCATAATCACCGCCACCTGTTCCGCCTCCGCCTTTCTTTTTTTGCCCTGCGCCCCATATAAACGAGCCGTATAAACTTGATCCGAAAATAATGTTGCTCATGCCAGCCACCTGTCACGCCATCTGATAACCACTTTGCCAGCGCTACCCTTGATTTCGTAGGTATTCGGCCCAGGCTTAGCTATCAAAAACTGACCACTGAAAGCATTAATGGCATTGTTTGCATCACGCCGCACAGTTCCTGCTTTTGTGTCTATAGTCAGCACTGCAGGTGCGGTCAGCAATGTATCAGCCACACGCATCACCCTGCCTGTATCGGTATGGTTTATGGTAACATCTGCCATTGTTTTTGTAGGTATCAGCTCCACAATCAGCGGCACATCTGCAGAACCTGCATTGACAACGTTAATTGTAGTTCTTTCACCGCCAACATCAGCACTCGCCTGTTTTTCATCATCTGCATACCTAAACGGGTCGGCCAGCAATAATGTAATATCAACATCAGCTCTTAACCCTTGATAGCCTTTAATCCATTTTGCTTTGCTGGCTGACATACAGGAAACATTATAATAGCCATTTCCTACGGACAATGTATAATTCTGCTGGTAAAACAGCCTTAGCAATCCATTCAGCTTAGTATCATAATCAGCTTGATTCGTGCCACTGATTAAAAATCCTAGCTTAATCTTTTTGCCGTCTATATAGCCGTCACCTGTGATTGTCGAGCCGTGGCTATATCCACGTTTTGAAGCTGTTGATCTTACTGTCAAATCAGCGCATGATTCTAAGCTATACCTGTATGGGAGCTGCTGGCCATTGATAATAAGCGGATAGGTCACCCTATCGTTATATTTTGCTCTCATAAAATCACCCCCGCATTCCCATCGCAAGCGTATATTCAAAATCTGCCATCAATCCGTCATAATCGGTGCCATTGTTAATGTCGCCGTAGTTGTTAAATTCAACCACAGCCCCAGTACCGCCACCGCTGCCGACGCTTACTGCTCCACCTACTGCATAACCATTGTTCAAAGCATTCAGCAGGGGCAGTCCTAGCCTGCGTACAGCCTTAGCATTGATAACATATTCGCCATTGCTAAGCATTGCAGGTATGCTATCGCTAGTGCCCGTCCCTGCACCAAATACAGGGCCACCATTCGCCTTCTGCATGATGTTGCCTGCCGTGATACTGCCCAAACCAGCCGCTGTCATTGCCGCTGTCGCCGCTGCATATGCTGGCGGACCTGCTATCGGGCCTAATGTGGCAATACTCTTTTGAACCGCTGCAGGGACGGCCGCTGATGCTTCTTTCGCACTGTTTGCCGCATTCTCAACGGCTTGTTTTTTGCTAAGCAACTTCTCCAGCACAGCCGCTGCCTGCTTCTTAATCATGAACTGTATAAACATATTGACAATGCTTTTCGTGATGTCCTTGAACACATCGGACAGCTTGCCGCCCTCTGTGATAACATCAGCAATGCCACTTGCAAGCTGATTCTTAATTGTCTCGCCTGCCTGCAGTTCAAAGTCAAGCATGTTTTGCTGGCTCTCCATACGCCAATCAAGTAACTGTTGCCGTAGTTCCTGTTCCTGCTGAAGGGCAACCATTTTTGCCTCCTGCTCGGAATTGAGATATTCCAGGAACTTTTCCCGTTCCTGCTCATTGAATGCAGCATTCATATCGGCCTTCGCTGCCTGCAGTGCTGTTTCAAGGCTGATGCTCTTTTCATATGCCTGCTGGTCGATAGCATCTTTCAATGCCTGCTCTTGAGCAAGGCTTGCCGCATATAACGCATTTCGCTCATCGTACAATGCTTTTGCTTTGGCTATGCTTTCCGCATTGCCTGTACGCTCTGCGCTTGCTCTCAACGCCTCTGCTTCCTGCACCGCCTGCAGCTGCTTGCTCAACATCTCGTCAACAGCTTTCATCCTTGCCTGCTTCTCTTGGTCAATCTTCGCAAAGACTTGGTCGCTGCCCTTTAGGCCTGCGGTCGCTATGTCTAAGCTCATCTTGTCGAAGTCCTCTTGCAAGTCCTTTGTTGCCTTGCCCGCTCTGGTCAAGGCTTCCGAAACTCTGTTGACTTCACTTTCGAGCTGGCCAAAACCTCTACTGCCGCCGCTGCCTCCACTACCTACAGAACCTACCTTCGGGACTGCTAACCCCGATAAATTTACAGTGCCTTTCGGCTTCTTCGGTGCTGGGGCTTCTTCTGTTGGGGCGATTGTCTTGCCCTGCACCTGTTTCGGCGCGGTCTTAAACACTTTGCTGAGGAAATCACAAGCCTTCTGTGCAAAATCCCTAAAATACTTCAAAGCATTATTCAGCCATGCTCTCAAATCGTTCACCCACTCAGGGCAGTATCCTGCGAACTTATTAAACATATCGCCGACCATCTCAACAGCTCCGTCTGCCATTGCATGAATCAGCATCACAATGCCTTCGGCCATCTTTATAACAGCCTGCAGGACTATGTTCACCGCTATTGTTACGGCCTGTACTAACTCGTCCCAATACACAACAACAACACCAATGGCAGCTCCCACCAATCCCAACGCACCAATAACGGGGAGGCTCACACCGATAAACGTTGCCATTGCTGCAGCTGCAGCAATCAATCCACCGACAAGCACAGTACCTAACACTGTACCAACCGCCGCAATGCTTGCTACAAGGGCAGGTGGAACGCTGTCCTTGATAACATCTGTAAAGCTCTTTCCTGCATCCCTGCCAGCCTGCAAGGCCTGTGTGAAATTGCCCAGCTCTGTGCCTACACTCTTTAAAACCGCCTTAATATCAAGACCATCTACAAGATAATCACCAATCACAGCCGCAGTAATGCCTACTGTTTCTTCAATGTTGGCGCAAAGGCCTGTAATCTCTTCAGCAGTTTTGGCCATCATACCACCATAAGTATCATTCATGCCGTCGGTCAAAACCTTTACGGCCGTCAAGCTGTCAATCATGCCACGCTCTGTCATCTCTTTAATTTCTAAGATGCTCTTGCCGGATGCTTCGGCCAACATTCCCCAAGCATCAATTCCGGCATTAGTGAGCTGCATAATGTCTTGCGTCTTAAGTGTGCCGCTAGTCCTAATCTGTCCCATTGCATAGGCTATCTGCTGAACACCTGCAGTTCCCTTGCCTAAACCGGATGCAGCATCACCCAACGTGCGCAGGGTAGGGATAATCTCTTTCGCCGTGAAGCCAAACGCCATCAGTTGCTGGCCTGCCTGTACAACACCAGGAACGTCAAACGGAGTATCAGCCGCAAACTTCTGCAGGTCTTTCATCATCTGCGTGCCCTTGCTGGCACTCTTAAGCATTGTCTGAAATGCTATCTCGTATTGACGCATTTGTGCTGACGCCTTGATGCAAGATACGCCCATGCTGACAATTCCCTTGGCAATATCAGCAATAAAATTGCCCACCTGCACAGCTCCAATAGCATTTATGGACTTGTTTACGCCGTCAAGTGCCTTGCTTGCCTTGCCGCATGCAGTGTTGACCTTTGTTGCGCTGTCCTTTACCCTGTTGGCCATATCGTCAAACTTCTTGCCTGCGTTGCTGGCCTTGTTGCCTGCATTGTCAATCTTCGCACCTGTATCGCTCGTAGCTTTTGCCGCTCCCTGCATCGCCTGCTCAAATCTCGAACTGTCTGCAGTAATCTCAACTTTAACTTGCTTAGCCATCGCTCTCACCCCCTCCATATAGCTCGTCAAGAAATGCACGATCATCATCGGTTATTCGCCCGTCAAATCGCCCATCACTGAATATATCTTTTAACTTCAAAGTCTTTTTCGAGGACTTGCCTGCATAATTCGCAATATATACTGTCACCAATGCGGCCAGCATATTTTCCTGCTGTTGCCGTCTCCACCTGTACCCATTCCAGATGTTTATAACATCTGTCGGCGTCATGTATGCACATTCTTCGGGAGTCTTTTTCAGAATGGCGTAGAAAATCCATTCTACTTTAGAAAGCCACTCTGAAAAAGAAATTACTTCCCCTCGGCTTCTTCCTTATCTTCCAGGGCAGTCAAAATCTCATCGAACGGGCCTCTGTCACTCACAACCAGGCCACAAATACCCAACGCCGCCAACATTCTCAGCCGCAGGTCAATCATGCCGTTTTCTACCTCGGCACAATAATCCGCAATCCAGCTATCCAGCTTGTTGCGGCTGATGCCTCTTTCATACACCTTCAACGAGCAATACAGGCAGGCAATAATCTCGGTAACGCTCCATTGCTCTTTCTGCATCAAAGAAAAAACATTATGGCTCGGCAACATTGCCTCCAGCTCTTCCAATGCTCCAATGGTAAATTTCGCTTCTCGCTCTTCTCCGCCAATGTTAATATTTACGCTCTTTTTAATCATTTGTCATTCCTCCTAAAAAATAAAAGGGCAGTATAAAAATATACCGCCCCCACCATTAGCCTCTCGGGTCTTCCATTGCATCCTGCGTCTTCGGAGCACCTTTGCCCTTCAAAGTGACGCTCAGAACCGCTGCATCATCATGAGCTGCAGTTTCTTCCATGCTAGTAATGCTATACCAATTAATGACGCTTCGGCCGCCCTTGCTCCATCTCAGCAGGTGTACAGGCTCGTCAGCTTCAAACGCTGCCCATAACTCTTTCACTGCTGGCTCGGTAGGCTTTACAATCAGCTCTACAGTAAGCTCGGTACTCTTCACGCCTGCTTCTGCATCGCCATAGCCGCCGCTGGTCTTGTCGGTCAGGTCAATCTCTTCAGCACTTGCGCTATAATCTGCGCTGCGCTGGCCACCAAGCAACGTCCACTTCGGGCTCTCTTCGCTTGCAGCCTCTCCATAATTGAGGAACACAAGCACATTCTTGCCTAACAGCTTCTCGCTGGTACTTTTCATCTTAGGTCGTACAGCCACCATGTTATACCTCCATATCATATTCGACTTGATATTCCAACAGCATCGCTACCGCCTTTGTATTGTTGGCCACTGCCCCAAACACAATACGCTTGACTAAGCCGTTGTCAATCATGCCACCTAAATCGTTATTATGCAACACCTCAAACAGGGTGTCGCTCAAATCATCAATATCAGTTATTCCGTTAATATCCAGCACATAAATGCTATAAACTGCCGTTGCTGTGCATAGATCATACGCATCTTGCTCAAAGGTAACCTCATCGCAAGAAATTGTACCCTCAACACCTTTGCCAGCGGAAGCACCTACGATATTAACGTTCCACTTTACGCCCGGCACTGCTTCCTTGATAATGTCAGCAAGTGCATTTGTAACTTCTCTCGCTCTGCTCATCGGTTAACCTCTCATAAGGCTAATGGTAGCACGGCTAGTGCCACCTGCACCCGTAAAATCATTTGCGTTAATCATGCCAGCCAGCATCTTTACTTCCTTGCCATACAGATCGGCCTTCTGTGCAAATACATCATCATGCCTGCTTCCGTCAAATGTCACGCTTGCATCTGTGCCAACACTGGCCACAGCACGCACATAACAGGCGTAGGCAACGCCCAAACGCTTCACGTTATGACTTATAGGCTGTTGTATCTGTGCAACGCCGTAGCGCGCCGCTATGCTCTCCAGATATGCATTTGCTTCATCAACATCTTCTTGCGTGACAAGCAAAACCCTGTCGGCAATGTTATCAAGTGTAATAATCTCCACTACAAGCCCTCCGCTAAATTATCAAGTGCTATCTGAAAGCGCTTTTCTATCTTCGGCAGTTCCTTTTCTGCGGCCGAATACAAAAACGGGTCGGCCTTTATGCCAGGGTGTCGCACCTTTTTTGCAAAGATGAACTCGTTACCATTCACCCATCTTAAAGCCTTCTTACTTCGTGGCACTATGTTATGCGCCTTCGTGCCTTCATGCAGGAATACACCGTAGGGGACTGCTGGGGACAGGAATATTTCTGCCCGTGCATCCTCCACCGCAGTTTCTACACCCGAGCGTTCCATATTGCCCGACCTTGTTTTGTATCTATGATTAGTGGCCGCATGCTCTTTAATGTCACGTGCGGCCATCTTCATTTGAACCCGAACCATCTGCCGAACCTTTTCCGGCGCTGCTTCAAATGCCTTGACTAATTTTTCAAGGTCACAATCAAACTTCAGCTTCATCTTGCGCAGGCTCTTCCTTTGCAGGCTCTTCGGGCACCTTGTCAGCGCGCTTTTTCGGTGCCTTGCACTCTTTGTATCCGCTATTCTTGAACGCTGCAATCTGCACAGGGTGAGTGAGCTCTAAAGTTTCTTTGCCATTAGTCAACCACATATAATGTCACCTCTTATTCGTGAGTATGCTTATAAATTGCTTTTGCTTTGTTGGTCAAAATAAATGCATCGTAGTAAATGCGGCCTTCCACTAATGCACCATTGATGCCAGGCGGATTATCGTGAATCTTGTACTCGGTCAACTTCACAGGCGCACAACACGCTGCAGGATGGGTAATAATAAAATCAGTCTTTGTCGGCATATAAGTGCTAGGAACTACGATAATGGCCACGCCATCAATCATGCCGACCTGGCCTTTAACCAACATATCCTGCGCAATGTCGGATGCCTTTACAAAGGTTGCGTCCAACTTGATGGACTTGTAAAACGCAGGGGTAACATAAGCGACACGGTTTGCTAAGGGCACCTTTGCGTCAGTCAGCGCAACTTGACCATCTAAAAACGCAGAATATGCATTTTTATCGGTGATTACTGCAGGGGTGGCGGATGTACCTGCACCAGCTGCAATCTTGCTCAGACGATAAATATCAAGCTCGGGAATAACCTGTTCGTCAATCTGACGGGCCAAAGCCTTGCCTGCTTCTTTCAACAGCATCTGATCGTTTAAATTGCCCTTGTCAATGGTGAAAGTAAATGCTCTATCACGGGACAAGGTCAGCTCCTGCAAAGTATCGTCCAACTCTGCTGGAGTGCCATAACGGTTTGCACCAGAACGGGTATAATCGCCCATCTCAACAGTGCCAATGGAATAAACCTTTACAGTTTTTACTCCCACAAATTCATATTCGTTGTTTACCGCAGGGGTAGTCACAGCGCCCAGGGTAAATCTTTCGTCAACTTTGGTAGAATACTTTTCTGCATAATTTACAGTCATAACTTAATACCTCTCTTTGTTTAAGCTCCAAAACCTTCAAGGAAAGCATCAGTGCCACCACCAGCACCACCGCCAGCACCACCGCCGCCGTTGTTGTTAACCTTGACTGCCCAGGCATTGTCTTTCAGCCAGCTATTTACACCATCCTCAACGGATACATCCTTGCCGTCAGCACCTGTATATGCAAGGCTATCATCATCGTTAACCTTGATATTGTCCAGCAACAGCTTTGCCATATCTTTCGGCGCTGCAGCATTGCCCTTTGTCAAAGCCTCTACTGCCTTCGCCATCTTTTGGCTTGCAATGTACTTTGCTTTCTGCTCGTCTGCCTGCTTGGTCATATCTGCGAGCTGGGTAGTAACAGTCTCAACCTGCTTTGTAAGTGTGGTAATCTGCTTTGCAACCTCATCAGGCTTTTTGCCGCCTTGGGCAAATTGGTCAAGTGTGGCTTTCATGCCTTTTGCTTTCTCAACAACATCTTCGCCATCAGTCAAGCCGACTGCATCCAAAATGCTTTTCAGCTTAGTTGTGCTTTGCTCTCCTGCAATGCGATGCTTTTTAGCTTCGTTGTTCAGTGTGTTGATTTCCGCTTTAATGGCAGTGATAAGCTCTGCACCATTCTCAACCTTTTCAAGCGCGGCGTAAACGTCTTTTAATTCCATGTTTTATACCTCCGTATATACGGGCCTCCGCCCACCTTTTGCCTCTCCAGGCATATAAAAAAGCAGACTCCAAACGTAATGTTCAAAATCTGCTTAATCAATCATGTAATTTTTACAAGGTCACTTTCCTTTTCCCTTTCTTCTTTCAAAGTAAGGTTTGCATGCCTTGGTAAATCGTTTTGCTTCTTCTCGCAACTCCCTATTTTCGTCCGGCGAGCCTCCATCTAAGCCTGTAGGGAAAGTGTCTCGGTATGGGTCGTATTTCTCAAAAATCTCCATTCTTCTGCGAAGATGCTCTGCAACCAATTGTCTAGCCTCTGCATCCGGCAGCTTAGCTACATATGCAGCATCATCAGCCTTTTGCCTAGCCCTATCCTCTTTTGTAACCATTAGCCATTCTCCTATAATCGTACTTATATTTTTTTGCAAGAATTTCATTTATTAAGTGGTATCCATCTATATCCATATCGATTTCTAAGCCCTCAATAAAATTTTTGTCTAAAACCTTTGAATACGCATCTTTACTAAATTCGTACAAAATTTCATCATAGGATTCGCTCAAAGTGCCAGGCTTGCGCTTTATTTCATACGCAAAGTCTTCGTCAACTCCCCTTAAAACGGAAAACTTATGCTTGAAAAATTCTCCTAGGTCAAATTGACTGAACGAATATCTTGTTTGGTCTATTGGATGGTTATGCGTCATGTATGCACCTTGCAACACATCATCACTCAGTACGTTAATGTTGACGTTTGCCTCTCTGCCTTTTACATAAAAAGTGCGACCATCTTTAGCAATTATTATAGCATTCTCGTGTTCACTAGGCAAGAATATGTTCTCATAAAACTTCAGCGTATCCATAATGCGCTCTTTGGGACAAACACCCAAATATTTATATTCCCCTACCCTAACATCAGGGAACACATCTTTAGTGTTTATATTTCCCAACCTGCTTTCGGGCGATCTGAAATCAACATAACTACGCATATAACTGCGCCAATCCTCTCCACGCTCCCAAGCAGCAGCTCCCTTGATGCCTAACACCTCTTTACGGCGAGCCTCTGATAAATTCTTCAGCCATTCGTTCCCCCCTGCCTGCACCCGCTCGTCCTGTTCCTTCATGTTAATCTCTCCCATGAAGATTTCTACATAGCGGCACAGGCAATGCGGATGCACTGGTATCTTAGGGACGCTGTTCTTTGGGTAAACCCCCTTCCCAAGCCCGTACAGGTCCGCCCCTGCATACAGGTCGCAAATGTCGAACTTCGGGTGCCTTGTGCCCAGCTTAAACCTTATTGCAACAACATCTTCGTCATCCATTGCTTTACGCAAAAACCCGTCTGCATATGCTCTTGCCATCTCCGTTCTTACAATGCGCTCCGCAACATAGCGTGATTTTTCATTGACTGCTACCTGTATCGCCTTTTCTAGCTGTTCTTCCGTGCCTTCCTGCACTGCCTTCACAAGTTGGACGTATGACGCACGGAGAGCCTTGTTAGGCGCTCCATTCCTGCCGAGCCTTACAATGTTACCTAAATCCTTTTTCTGCTTCTGTATGGTCTTCCTATCGCCTAGTGTGGCCTTTCGTACTTGCTTGATGTACTGCGGAAGGTCCTGCGCCCTCACAATGTCCCCACCCTGCTCATATCCATCATACAAAGCACGAGCCGCATTTGTCCACGCTGCATTACGTCGCATCTGCTGTCTGACTGTATCAGCAATCATATTATGCATCTTCTGCTCCGCTCCATGCAGTTTCTCGGATAACTTCATGCCGCTGCTGTCCCATGATTCAGCAAGGTTGCGTGCCCATTCCTTCTTCACTTCGCTAGCAACAACACCAGGCACAATACCATAGCCATACGCTGCCGCTTCTACCAATGCCGCACGCACATTATCCAACCTAAACACTTCGGGGAACTCTCTGCGCACAACATCAATGGCAGCATCAATCTTCCCGTCATGCAAAAGCAAATCATACAGGCGGTAAATAACCTTGTTGGCCTGCTTGCCCCACTCCGCATTAAGCCTGTTTATTAAATCTATCAGCTCTTGATTATTCTTCGCCATTGCCTTCACCGCTGTTAATATAATCTAACTTCTGCTGTTCCTGCAGGTTGCGGTATTCTTCCACCAGCGTGTCAAATTCGTCCGCCTTCAGCTCCGGCAAATAACTTGTCAGTATACGTTTAAACACTTCAAGATTAAAGCCATCACCAAAATTCAGCCCTTTGGCAACCTCTGCATTAGCAAGTTCCTGCTCAACCTCGGAAATCTTGAAGTCGCTCGGATAGTTCACCTTGTAATCAAGTGCAACCCCCGTCCAGATGCTAAACATTCTTGCAACCTTCATTTCGGCATTTTCTACAGTGTCGGCGAAATCTGACAAAATCTGATTGGTTGCCTCATAATCCCATGCTTTCGCCTGCCCGCTCTGTAACTTGCTCGAACCTGTCACATTGACTACAACGGCCATGCGGTAAATTTCCTGCTGCAGGTTCGCAATCTGCGTGGCCAACACTGTCGCAGGGTCTGCTGGGGGCGCAATGAATGCAGGGGCGTGACTGCTGTCTACAGGGTAACTCAATGCATTGTTAGTGCCTAGTGTAATTTCTTCTTCTTCACCGCTGCTCGGGTACGTCAGCACGCTAAATGTCTGATTCATCATAATTTCATTCAGCCAGCTGCACATATTGAAAATTGCTAAGTTGGCACGGGCCGCACTTGCAAATTCGCTCGGGGGGAAAGCATCATGTGTCTTGTGTTCCTTGCTGAACAACGGAATCACGGGTACACGGCCGATATTCCAGCTTCCCTTACGTTCCCCCTTGCTACTTCTTAAAGTCCACCCCTCGGCCGTCATAGTGCGTGTAGCAGGCATATACTCATTATCTGCATCAGGCTCAGCATACACAAATTTAGTAATACGCCCAAACTTATCCAACACAACCTCTTTGACTGCTATTGCGTCAACAACAAATGCATACGGCAGGTTGTTTCTGTCCCTCTCATAATCTGCCAATGAATTTACTGCAAGTCCTTCGGCCATGTCCATTACAATATACGCCACGCCGTCCAGCTTGGAACTATGTGCAGCCTTCTTCATCAGCTTGTCGATTCCATCACCCAGGAAATTTACGTCATTTGCAAACAACTCCCACGCTTTAACTCCAGGGCCTTCATAATCACGCACAGCCAATGTCTTAAACACAGGGGCAACGTGCGCATCTACACAAGGCTTGATGTAATTCAGATAATAACTCAGCTTCTGCCTTAAACTGTATTTGTCTGCGGCTTCTCGCTTATGCTTTACGAGATATTCCCCCGTCTGAAAACCTCCACGCCCTGCGTATGCATCTTCCAGCAACTTATATAATTCAATCTTATCATTCCGCATGTTCTCGCCCTCCTAAAAATCTACTCTTGTCGGCGTTGTCTTAATTCTCTCCGTGATGCTCTCACATATGCCCGTCAACGCGTCCTCTGCATCATCGTGCATGTTCTTGCCTTCTTTCTGATAGGTAGTCAAGCTCTTGTAAAGCTCCGGCCATTTGTTATGCCAACCCCTCGGGAAATAAACGTGTTCCATTACCCACGTTGCATTACTCAAAATACGTGCCTGCTTGTTCTTGTGCTGGCTGAACCACCTTATTTTAGTGACATTCTGCGGCATCGTCTTCAGTAACCGCTCCACATTCCTCGCAAATCCACGGCCGCCATTGTTCGATTCGATATCCGCCACCCTCACACGCTGCCTGTATAACATATCAGCCACGGCAGGCTCTGTTATCTCCATTGCCTCCTGCGTGTAAACCACATCTAAGATATAAGCATCATCGCTGAAAGTAACACCATAACAATAACTAGCCAGGTAATCGCTACCTGTATCGGCAGTATCTGTATAGCTGGCAATTCTTTTGAATAATGGCAGCTCTCCATCATATGTCTTGAAGCCGCTATATAATCTGCCCTTGATGTCGATAGGCTCTTGCTGGTAGTTGGCACTCCAAATGTCGAATCCCATTGCTTTTTTCTTCTCGCTGCAACTCTCCCATGACAGTATTTCATCACATAACATTCTTCCATCATCCTGCACCGCCTTCATGTTGATATGCACAGCATTGCCGCCATAATGCTCCAGCACACGCCCTGCCAAATCATCAGTCGCCCACCTTGTCATAACTATGATAATCTTGCCGCCTTCCTCCAAACGGGAAAGCATAGTGTTCGTGTACCACTGCCAGTGTTTTTCCTTTGCTGATGCATTATATGCTTCCTCTGCACTCTTGATAACATCGTCAATGATAAGCAAATTACAGCCGAAGCCTGTTGCTGTGCCACTAGGGGACGTTGCAAGGTAGTTATTGTATCCACCTTCCAACCCCCAAAGGTTCGCTGCTCCATCACCCGATCTTATTCGTACGTTGGGAAATACATCGTTGAACACAGGTATAAATGCATCTGCCTTTTCTTCGTTGATACTGTCACGCACACCCTTTGCAAATGTCTTTGACAATACCTCGTTATAACTGCCCGTCATTACCTTTAAGCTGTTGTCCCTGCCTAGCAGCCATTGTACAAACATCTGCAGTGTTCTGCTCTTGCCATGTCGAGGCGGCAAGTCCATGACAAGCACTTTTTTGTCGCCTGCATAAAACTCTTGCAGTACGTCGCACATCTCCTGCAGATACTCCCTACGCTCCTTGTAAAATCTCGGTGCCATCAAGTGGCAGAAATCAAAAAACCGCCTGCGGGCAAGCTCAACACTTGCACCAAAGGCGATTCTCTTCCGGACTTCATCACGCATCTTCAGCACCTTCCATCTTTGCCAATGCTCGCAGCTGTCTGTCGCTCAGTCCTTCATATGGATTTTTAACCTCGGCAGCCATGCGGATTTCCTGCTGGTCGCTCTGTCCCAGGTAATTTTTACCTAGGAAGATGGCCATTGCAGGGGACTTCTCCGCTAGCTGCCATTGCTTCCTACGCAGGGAAATTTTGCCGCCTGCTCTTTTTTGTGTGAATATTTCGGAGAAAGATTTCCCGTAGGTATCCTTACACCATCTCGTCAATGTCTTGTCCGTCACCCCGAAAAAATCACAAATCTCGGCTTCTGTTGCCTGCATGAAGCACAGCTTCTCAAATTGCTCTATCGGGATACTTTTCTTCGGCCTTCCTGTTCCCATATACTTGCCACCTCTTTCCTCAGCATCATATAAACATCCAATCGTTCGGCACATCTGCCATCTGCAGCATCATCTCGTTAGGTGCTGTCAATCTGCAGGGAACGTCGCATTTTGCAATATTGGTAAAATATTCCTGCTTCTTCTCCAGAATGTCCTCTTCCATCACGTGGCCTACAATCTCATACGGCTTGTGGCAGCAGTACATGACTTCTCCGCGCTCATTTATGGCTATCTGTGTGCTGTTGGCCACGCATGCAGGAAAACGCCTTCTTACCGCGCCAAATTTGTAATTCAGCACCAATCTTTCGTCCTTGATGTTGGCCAGGTAACTCATAATCAGCTTTCGCTCTTTCTCATTGTCCGGCTGATTATAGTATTCGCCTGCTGTGCTTTCTACAGGGCGAATGACAATCTTGTCCACGTCCTCACTTTTCCAGAACGTCCAAAACTCCGCTGATTCCATCCAGCTCTTGCCTACACACTGAACAACAAGCTGAGTCCTTGCCCCTGCCTGCTTCAGCTCCCGTCTGTATCTTCGCACATTCTCGACAACGGCTTCGAAGTTATCTACACCTCTGATCGCCTTATAGCTTGCTCTGTCCCATGCATCTACGGAAATCTTTGCGAATACAGGCTCCATGTAGCAGTAGCGGTTGAAGTTGGTATTTATGCCATAATTTACGCCGTTGCTCTCCAATGTCTTTACAATCTGCATAAAATCGGGATTCACTGTAGGCTCGCCACCACCTGTCAGAATCATGCCTTTTACACCCAGGTCAAGCAGTCTGTACATATACTTTTCAAAGTCCGCTGCTCTCATATAGCGTGGCTCGGTCTGCAATTCCTTCCAACGGCCATACGCACAGTATCCACATCGGTTGTTGCAGTAATTTGTCAAGAAAATATCCGCGGTAATAGGCAGCCCTCTTCGCACATTCTCCATGTTGTAAATCAATTTATTATCACTTATCATGCTTTCTTCCACCTTTCGTTAATGATACATGGCGCACAATTATTCCAGCTGACGGCATGATGTATCCTAGCATGCTTTGAACTCATTGCACGGACCTTCACCGCAAAGGGAGCAAATACAACGCTGCTGAACGGCTTCGTATAGCCTCCGCTCTCTTTGTATACCTCAGTCATGCCACCAGCAAGCTTCTGTGTCGGCTCTGGTGTAATCCCACACTTCGTGAAAGTGAAAAACAGCTTACCCCTGTTGCTCAATGTTACATACGTGCTTACATCCTCATTCTGCTTTCCACAGAACCAAAACCGCCGCTCTACATCACAGATAAAGCTGTTCATTGCTTTTCTTGCAAGGCCTTTTTTGAAAAATCCGCCATTGATTCCGCCAATAAAATCGCCGCCCTGTGCCATAGCAATAGTTGTTGTCTTTGTGCTTTCCATAAATCCGATCATGGATTCTATAACAGCATCAAGGTTTGGAAGCAGCCTTTCCCTCAATCGTCCATCATGCTTATCTTTTTTATACATGAAGCGCTTAATATCATCGTCAAGCTCCATGAAATAGCGGTAGCCTAAACTCTTTGCCACATCAAAACAAGCATTTCTTGCATATACAATCGCTCGCATGTCACTGTCATTAGTGCCTGTATCGATAATGGCAGCCATTGCCTTTTTATCAAACACCTGCACACGCTCCGCACCATACTCCCTGCGGTAATCGTCAAGCTGTCTGTCCAGGTCATCGCACAATATATACCAATCGCCCGTATATCCCGAACCCTCTAATGCCTTTATTGTTGTTACGCTGCCTGCCCTGCCATTGCTGCAGATAAATATACAGAAATCATTCCTCATTTTCGGTAAGCTCCTGTAATGTCTTTGACAGCTCAACATAGCCTTTTGCTATTGCGTCCTCGTAATCAATAATCACCAGCGCAGAATCCTCCATCAGCTCCTGCACATCCTTCGGCGCTTGGGCATAATATTCGGCAATGTACTTGTAATTAAAAACATAGTGCCTTGTCGCTGCCATCTTCAAAAATTCCTTAATATCCTCGGGAACGTCTGAACCTTCTATGCGTTCCACAAGCTCATCATGCTTGCAGTGATCGCAGAGCATTTGCAGTGTTACGTCATCCCCCTGCACCTCATATTGCGGTATTTTTGTTTCACTGTTGTACATCGGGGGGGCACTTTCTTCCATGTCCAAATCAGGGAAGCCAAAATCAGCCATATCAATATCCACAATCCCGGCCAGCTCCTGCTCCAGCAGTTCCATGTCCCACTCCGACAACTCGGCCAGCTTATTGTCCGCCAATCTGAACGCCTTCACCTGCTCATCGGTCAACCCTGCTGCACGGATGCAGGGAACTTCATCCAACTGCAGCTTCTTGGCAGCCTTCAGACGTGTGTGGCCTGCAATAATCACATTATCCTTGTCTATAACTATTGGATTGATGAAGCCGAACTCTTTTATGCTGTTGGCCAACTTGCCTACGGCCTTATCATTGATTCGTGGATTATGCTCATAGGGGACTAAATCCGCTATCTTAATACTCTCAATCTGCACAGTTTATACCTCCCTTTGTGCAAATAAAAAAGCAACTTGCAAAATCTGCAAATTGCTTTAATTTATGGCGGGATACGGCCCTGCATGGACGGGAGGATGTAGGAAAACCCATCGGCACGCCGTTGCATCCCATTATTTTAGGCTCTATAGCCAATTATTAACGTTGGAGGTGTTGATAGGATTCGAACCCATGTAGGAGGAAAAGGGATAACCTCCGGCAGGAAAAATCTGCTAAAACCTGCCCTCATTGCCTCTCGAGCACAACACCAGGTAAACGGCCGCATCACATTCCGAACACGGCCGCCCTTTTGAAAGGAGACTCAATGCATCAACATCAAACTTGTATCAACCTTCTAAGCTCAATTATAACTATACTACGGCAGAAAACCTTTGTCTAGTACGGACTTTTGCTGTGAAAAATCCATGAACTACAAAACACCCAACCCGCAGGCAACACCTTCGGCAAAAGCCAATATATCGGACTTCATCACGAAGAATATTGTTCTGCGTACTCCTACGTTTTCCATAACTTCGTCATTGCTCATTCCCTGCTTGTAAAGCTGCTCCAGGATTTCCCCTTGCACTCCGCCGCTATAATGTTCCTGCACAATCTCGACCATCTTCAGCCAACGCTCGGGACGTCTCAGATTAAAAACACGGCCTGCACCATAACACACAACAACATTCGGGAGTTCGCTTGCGTTGCGGATGGCTCTATTAGCCACAGGGTCGCCCGTAGAGCAACTTTTTCCGCATCCCCCTCCACTTGTACCCCCTGCATCGTTCCGACGCTCCCAGACGGCTTGGCGGACCTGTGATTCGTTTCTGAAAACCCATTCTACCAGGTTATTGCTTTTCACTCTTTCCTCTCCCTTCATACCTCACGGAAAATCATATCGGGATGCCTGTACAAAAGCAGTTTCCGTTTCAGCTTATATACATCGGTGCGCATCCCCTTTACGTCTATAACCTCTACACGGCCGTCAGCATATTCAACCACAAAATCAGCAGTATATGTCACTGCCCGTTCTGCTTTTCCATGATGCCTGAAGCCTTCCTGCAGTACGAATTTATGCTGGCGCTCAAAATCCTTGACCACTCCACCCATACGCAGCATCTTCAGCTCGCAATAAAAATCCGCTTCCTTCTTGCTGTCAAAAGTGATTCCGTCGACCACTGTTTTTTTCGCTCTGTATTTACTGTAAACCATACCTCGCCCCCTAGTGTATTTTTCCCCTGCACTTGTCAGCTATATAAGCATCATGCGACTTAATCTTTGTGTAATTCGCAGCGCGCAACATACTATACAGCCGCTCAGCCTCTGCGGCCATGTTCTTGCGCCGCTTGTATTCAGCATAACGGCTACACCGGGCGTGGCACGAAATCCTGCGCTCGGTGCAGCCTTTACATGGCGATTGAATCAAAACGGAATTTCCTCGTCAAATACTTGACTGCCCATGTTTCCAAAGCCGCCTGCCGCTTGTGGCTGTTGTTGCGGCTGTGCTGGCTGTGCATCTGCCTTACGTTCGATGAACTCGAACCGGTCCGCAATAACCTCAGTCACCCAACGTTTAGAACCATCGTTAGCATCATAGCTACGAATCTGCACACGTCCCTCGACAAGCGCTCTCTGTCCCTTGCCTAGGCTGTTGCCCGCAAGCTCTGCACTCTTGCCCCAAATCACAACAGGGATGAAGTCCGCCTCTTTCTTGCCATCTGCGGCGGCGTATGGTCTGTCCACTGCCAACGTGAACTGCGTAACCACCTTGCCGCTCTGCGTGTAGCGGACTTCAGGGTCTTTTGTCAGTCTGCCTAACAGGATAATCTTATTCATTCTTTTCCGCCTCCCACTGCTTAACCATGTAAAGCTCAATAAGACTGTACAAAGCAATATCTTTCAAACTCTCGTCAACCTTTACGCCATTAATATCATGTGCATACACATGAGCAATATGCTTACGTGCGTATGCTTTGGCTTCCTCATACATAGCAGGATAGCTATCATCCCCCACGTTAAGCAATGCACCACGGCGAAAATTCGCCAAAGCATCACCTGTGGAATACTGTTCATGCTTTGCTCTGAGCTGTTCTTTCAGCTCGTCAAGCTGCTGGCAGATAAACTCTACAAAATCCATAACTACACATCTCCAATCCTTACGAATTTCTCACCGTCAAACTGATAACCACCCTCGGGAATAATCAATTTTTCGTACCAGCTCGGCTTAATCTTCTGCGACTTAAACCATAACTGCAACACATCGTTGAGGTCGCATTCAAGTAATGCTTTGGCAACTCTAGGACTTTCAATCATTTTGTCAATAAATTCATCTGTTCCATTTTCCTCCAGGGATTCAGCCTGTAAAGCAAAATCATCTATCAGAGCACCGACGTTAATTGATGGCAGCCATGTTGTTTTACGGCAACGGAGCACATCCACAATATCGCCCTTTTCAATGTCGCATTTGTCAAGCACATCTTGTAACGCCTCTTCGGGTGTCTCACGGACTTCAGCTTCATACTCTCCCCAGCGGCGCTCAGCAATGTAAAATACTTGCTGTTTATTTGCGTCCTCGACCTCACTCCAGCGAGCCACTCTTGTAAGCTCCACAAATGCACGCTGCAGGTAATAGTTTTCACCGCTGCAAAGCCAATCATTAAGCAATGCAACCACAGAATCAACAAATTTTATTTTTTCCTGTTCAGTCATTTTGCACCCCTTATGCTACCTTCGGCGGTACTGTTTCGCCTTGATCCGAATTTTTCTCTGCCTCAAACAAAGACGTCTGCTGACGCACACCGCTCAAATACTCTTCGGCCACCAATACAAGCTTGCGGATGGCAAAAACACACTCTTCCGTCAAACAGGTTTTTTCGTCCCATTCTTGGTCGGGATTGTAAGGCATCTCCGGCTTATTCGGCGTGTTGATGTTCAACGGCGCATTACTGTTGTAAAGCTCCATGCTGGCACCGATGGTTGCGCCCATTGTATCTGCTTCACCACCATAGTTAAGGCTTACGCTCTTGACTGTGATGCGGTCAATGTAATCTTCGGGAAGCTCGCACATCTCAATGACAAATTTTCTGAGGTCTTTCAATGCCTCCAAAAAATTCGGTGCTGGCTCTTCTGTGCATTTTGCCGTGTACTCATTCACAAAACCTGCGCCCTGCTGGTAGGCAATATATACGCCCTTGTCACTGTATTTGATTTTAGTGTAGCGGCGGTCGCCTAAAGTCTTGCGCTTGTTCCATGCATCGGCAGCCGCTTCCTCTGTTGCCTGCGCTGCACATGCACAGCCGCAGTTAACACAACGCACAACCTTTGCCCCTTCCTCCGTAAACATTGCGGCCGTATGGCCATAACATACAGGGCACGGCTTCAGAAAAATTTTCATTTTTTGTACCTCGCTTTCTTAAAACAGCTCCTGCTGGCTCTCAATCTCCGCAGGTGTCTTTGTGGTAATCCCAGGATGCACATTAGCCATCCCACGTTTCATACGGCGCTCGTAATGCTCTCCATGCGGCGCCATGTAATTTTCGTCGACTTCCTCGGGTGTCGGGGTGTAATATGCAGCAGGCAACGGGATTCCCACACACAACTTTTCAAGTCTGCGTTTGCCATTAATGATATGATTGCGAACAAGGTTCATGTTCGTACCATCAGGCCAAAACGGGTCGCTGCATCCCTTTGTACGCATATGCTCCCACTCACCAAAGCTATGCACGAGCCTTGCTGTTTCTGCTTTTATCTGCTCTTCGGCAGTCGGCTCTTTTCTTGTCATTTTCTTTGCCTCCGTTTCTTCGCTCCACACTTCTCGGGGCGGTTCTGGCACATCTTGCATGGGCGGTCGCACTCCCAGCAACATATACCACACAGCTCATTGATGGAACAGCCACTCTCAAAGTTACAGGTACATTTCCACTTCGGTTTCAGCCGCTCCACTATATTCGGTTCTCGTGATGCTGGAAAATTTTCGGGGACTAACGGGTTCGGCTCTCTGTAATCTTTGCGGCCGCGCTGGCAAATGCAACCTTTCTGCCTGCCATGTATCACCGCTGCAGCTTCCGCATCATACACCCTGCCACAATCACACCGTACTATAAGCCGTGCTGGCTTATATTTGCCCTTTGCGTCAAGCTCCCTAGGCTTAACGCCTAGCACTGTGAGCATGTTGTATTTATGCCCACAGTACACAGAATAATCTTTTATCGGCGTTCCCATATCTAGGCCACCTTACGGAAGGAAACTTCCCTTCGCTTATCAAAGTACGGGATGTAATCCAAAATGAACTCGGGATGTTCCTTGCCATAATTCACATCATTGAGGAAAATCCGCAACAGCAAATGATTGTAGTTGTCAACATCGTTTGCCGTCATGCCTATCTGCTCGGCCATGTCTGCAACTTCCTGCGCTGTCGGCCAATACGGGCCAAATACACGCCCTTGACGCATCCTGCTCAATGTCCAGCGCAACAGCTTTGCATTGCTCCGCCCTTCCTTTGTGTCAGCATAGTTTGCAGGGCGTTCCTTCTTTGCTTCTTCGTTCCTGCTGATTGTTGCTTCGACGTACTCTGTTTCCGCCTGCTTCAAGGCTGCCTGCATCAACGCAGGGCAGATTACTCTTTCAGGACTTACTATGGCAATGCCCTCGGCCTTCTGCCACCGCTCACGGCTGATGTTGCGAGGGATGAACACTCTTACAAACAGGTCGACAGTCTCCAGGATAATCCTTGTTGCTTCCTGCACCCTGTGTTCCTTATCCACGCTATAAAACAGCTCTTTCTGCGGAAATTCCTTGCCTGCTTTGTACAGGCCTCTGACGGTTATCTCCACGTCACTCTTTGTTATCGTTGCCACTGCTTTCACCTCCAAAGGCAGCATCGAACGGATTCTTGTATTCCTGCTTCGGCTTCTGCTGTTTTTCTTCGCTCCAGCCTTCAGTAAACATGTTCCGTGCCACACCACCAACATACGCTATGTTGCGCTTGCCTCTTTTACAAGCTACTTTGATTGCTTCCAACACTATCGGTAAGCCATAATCCTTTTTTAATCGCTCCAGCTCTTCAGCAATTACAGGAGTAATGGGTGAGATATTTTGTTCCCAGATAACAATGAGATTACTCTCTCTTATCTCTTTACTCTTATCTCTATACTCTATACTCTTATCTCTTATCTCTGTCGGACATTTCGGGGGACAACCTAGGGACAAATTGTCCCCTTTGCTGTCTTGGAGCTTCTTCTTCTCCCTGTAAGCTCTCTTTTTCACGGCCGCTCTTGATGCTGATTCGCTCCCAACCATGTTTTGAAGCTTCAGCATCTTAATTGCTCCGTCGTCGAGAATCTCCACAAGACCTATACGCTGCAGCACCTGCATGGCCACCATGACAGTATCTGCTTTTGTCCTTGTGGCTTCTGCCAACTTCTCCGTGCTATACGGAATCAGCAAATTACCTACTGTACGAATCAACTTGCCGTCATCTTTGAGGGATTTCAGACACAGCTTCAAGTAAAATAAGCAGTATTCCTTGCCGTTCTCCTGCTCTTCGAGCCATTCTATAGCTTCGTCCTGAAAGAAATCCTCTTTCAACTTCAGCCAATAATACCGCTTGTCAGCCATCTTTCCGCCCCCATTCTTCAAGCATGCTGTTCAATTCTGCATCGCTTCTAGTCTCAATGCCCAAACCTTTGCATTCGTCAATCACACCATTAAGCAGGCAACTAAATTCCCTCGTGTCATACGTATGCGAACCAAAGTAACATTGCAGTTGTATTCCTGTTTGCCCGTTGATAGTAACCGGGCCAAGCTCACGCACTGCCTTCCATTCGGCTTTCACTTTCTCCACCGCCTGCGGCTTGACTATGATATGCGTAAACACTCCATACCGCTCAAGCATCTGCAGATAAAGCTCGTCCTTATCGGTATACAGAACCCTGGCCATCTCTCCCAACAACGCCCACAGGTACGCATTCGCATCTAGGGAACGTTGTTTGCGTTTTATGGTAATTTGTACCTGTAAAACTTTTCCCTTGCTCACAGCCGCTATGAGGGCCTGTAGGGCGCTTCCTAAATGCTTCGGAATTGGAATTGTTATGCAGCCATTGAAGAAGTTAACCTGCGTTGTATCAAACTTCATGGTAGAGCCACCTCAGCATGCGTTTGCATTTATCTTGCACATAATGGCCATGTTTACCATGATGCACCTGCCAATGACAGACCACGCACAGCATAACCATGTTATCAGCGGTATCTCCACCGCCTTTGCTTTTGAACACTACATGATGAGGCTTCGTTCCTTCGGGGACTGCATGACCACAGTTGACGCACTGCCCATGGTCACGCTCGTAAACCTTTGCACATACTCGTTTCAATGCCGCCCCATACAATCTAACGGGGCGGCGCTTAAACATCGGTTTCACGGCTTATACGCTTCTCGTATTCAGCACTGCTTCAATGCCGCTGCGTGCGTCTTGATATGCGGCATCTGAAAGCATTACCCTAAGGCTGTTTGTAGGAATCTGCTCCACATTGTACCAGCCACCGTTACTGCTCATAATCTGCAGCTGCGTGCCGTTGATATAGCGTGCCTTGCCTCCACAGCAAATACTTGTAACCTGCTGTTTCTGCTCTTTAACGGCAGCCTTCTTCTTGCCTGCTTCTACCTGCTGGCAGTATTGGTCGGTGTCGGCATCCTTGGTATCATCAATGGCAAACAGGCCATTCAGACAATATTTGCGAGCATAGCTGCTTGCCGTGCCTGTAATCTGCGAGCCATCCATGCCCTTCTTGCTATCCTCTTCACGAGCAAGGGCACTGTTCTCAATGGCTTCTCCACTCTCCACGTCGGTAAAAACTGCAGTGGCCTTGATATAGAAACGGCCTTCCACAAATACCAGATCATCGCCAACCTTAAGAACTGCCTTATGTTTGGCCAGCACAGGTTTCGCCGCTTCCAAAATGTCCTCACAGCTCCGGTACTTATACTTTCCGAAGCTATTGTACTGGCCTTTCGGCACCTTCAATTCGGCCTGCACCAGCATCAATTTTTCATAAACGCTCATCTCTTCGCCCCCTTATTTAATCGTCAAATTCTGACGTGTAACCAACGCACAGCCAGGAATTTCCTCGCCTGCCTTAATGGCTTTCTTTACTGCAGTTTTGTCGAGCTCCGGCTCACGCAGCTTCAAGAACTCCACGGGCACATCTGCCATGTAGGAAGCATCGAACTCCACTGCTTCGGACTTGCGGAAGCTCATTGCCACCTTCGCAGTCTCAAACTTCTTGCCGTCAAGGTAACGGCCTAAGAATCCCTTCAGGCTTTCGGCCTTATTGCGGCGCACCTTCTCACGTTCTGCCATGGCATTTTTTTCTGCCTTGATTGCATCAGCCTCGGCCAGCAGTTGCTTGTACCAGCAACCAATATTTTCGAGCTTGGTATCTCTCTCCATCTCAAGAGCTTCGATGGCTTCCAGGTCTACAATTTCACCTGTTTCAGTATCCAGCGCGCGCTTTTCATCAATCTTTACGCACGCCATGATTCTCGCATCAATATCAAACAATTTCACAGCTTATTCCTCCTCTTCCATAATGCTGTCAGCAAATTCAGTTTCATCAAACGGCAGGCCATACTTCTCGGCTGCCTGCTTCTTGCAGTCAAGCAATTTGCTAAACCGTTCAGTAGCTATAAATTCAATGCCTTGGTAGTTTACGTGAGCTCTTGCAAGTGCCTTGTTACCTTTGACATATTCAATGCGCCATTCGGCAACATCCGGGAACATATCAGCGAAAGTGTCGAAGTTAACGTAAGCATATTTTCCCATTTTGCTTGTGTGGCCAATCATGATTTCGTTGGCCAGCAAAAGGCTGACTGCACCGCTAATCAAATTGCGTGTTCTATTTTCTGTAATCTCCATTGAGTGAACCCCTTTCAAGTGTTATAATTAAATTGGTTTTTTTAATAAATTGCTTTGCCGCTCAGTTCTTTGCTGGGCGGTCTTTTTTTACATACAAAGGAATTACGAGCTTTTGCCCAGGTTGCAAGTGGTGACTGCCTGCCATTGTAAGGCCGTTGGCCTTTTCAATGTCGCACATCACTCCACGCACATCGTTGTAACGGTCCTGGCTATCCATGTAGCCTGCCGAGATGCCCCATAATGTTTCGCCAACCTGTACAGTGTGCGTATGCCGTTCAATCCCAAAACTAGCAACATACATAGCAGAACACTGCATAGCACAAAACACGGCTACGGCAAGTACCATGACTACCAACAACATTTTTTTCATACCGCTTTCACCTCCTTCCGCTTGATGCTCTCCATTGTCTCACGGCGCATCTTTTCAAGTGATGCATGAAAATCAAACGCTGCATCATGCTTCAGCAACGGCTTCGGCGTGGTGATTTCACGGAAGTAATTATCCACTTTCTCCACATCCAGAATCCACTTGCGGCCAACACGGCCTGCAGCAATTTCATGCTGGACAATCAGACGGCGGATTAATTTGTCTGACACGCCGCGGCTTTTGGCGTATTGGTTAATGCTCATTAGTTGCAAAGTCATGCCTGCACCCCCTTTTCATTGTCGTAAATCTTCTTGAGGCTGATTCTGAAAATATGGGCAATCTCTGCGGCGAGCTCAATATCAAGTGTCGCCTTGCGGTTGCCGCTCTCTATCAAGTGATAGTATTGGCGGCTCATTCCCAACATATCAGCCATACGCTGTTGCGTGTAGCCCTTGCTTTCTCTAAGTTCTTTGAGCCACTTACGGGCCATGCTTTCACCTTCTTTCTAAGCTCCCTCGTGGACTTCGGACCACCTTTGGCAGCTTTACAGGGAGGTTGCCCTCCCTGCCGTCAGCTTTCGGGAATGAGCAGTTTTGCTCTCAGCTTCTTTGCTGTTCTTTGTGCATACACGTAAGTTTCTTGAGGCATTAAGTATTTCTCAAACGCAACCATCACACGTGGACTGCCACCACCTTTAGGAAAGGATAAGCACAATGTGTGCGGGCTATATACTCGTTTGCCTCATAATAAATCTTCAGCAGTTGGCGGATTCTAGGTTTCTTGTTCATGTTGTACCCCCTTAAAACTCCATGAAAGTCATTGTCGGCTTCGGTACAGTGAACTTCATCTCGTTAACATGATTGCCAAGTGTTTGGAGCTGCTTTATAAGCGCATCTGCACGAAGCTCATCAAATGGAAAGCTTTCGCCCTCTTCGTTCGTCTCACAAAACAACACGTTTCCACACAAGCACTGATTGTGGAGCCTTCCATAACCAAAAGCCAAACTTGCAATTTCATTTGCTACCGGCTTGCTATGCTTCAGCAGAAATTCATCATCGAAAATAAATGTCATTTTCGGGATGAACGTAAGCTCATGGCGGAATTTTCTTGCATAAAACGGAACCTCTTTGATGTCGATTATTTCGCAGCCAATCAGCTCATATGCTGACTTCAAGGAAACTTCTCCATCATACGGGATTTTCTCAATCACATTGCGCTTGCCGTTGTCATCAACAACAGTTTTTACTAAGACTAAATAATTCATTTTTTCGTCCCCCTTTTTAATTTTTAAGCTCTCGGCACAGGGTTTGAACTGTCTGCCTGCCAGCTTTACAAGGGCTCTCGCCCTTGTCATCAGCTTTTATTTAGCTTCTGTGATTTCTTTGAGCATCTTTTCAAGCTCTTGAACTTCTTCCCATTTTTGCTGTGCCTTATATGCAGCAACTTTATTGCCAGGAAGTCTATCTGCTCTATCTTTGTACTCACCCCAATCAAGCACCGCCCTCCTGAAAGCTAATCTCAAGATTTTTTCTTGTGTCATTGTTGTGTTGGTCATCTTCAGTCCTCCTTAAAGCTCTATACCTCTTTCTGCTGCAATTTCTTCCAGCTCTTCAAAGTGCTCATCTAAGCACTGGCGATGCCATGCATCATGCGAATTGTTGTAAATTTTGGTCAGGCGAAGCGCTTCGTTCTGAAGCTCTTCATTGGTCATGTCTCTAAGCGCTTTCATCTTTGCCCCCCTTAAATTTCAATTTCGCCTTCAGCAAATGCCTGATAAATGTCTTGAGCCATCAAGTAAGCATCAGCAGCTTTTTGGTATCTCTCGTCAGCTTCTTCAGTAATTTCATCATACACATCGGCTTGTTCTACTCTTGTAGCATTCGGATTATTTTCAAGCCATGCATAGTAATCATTTTTGGCTTCTTCCAAAGCTAACTCTTTGTTTAGCTTTTCTTGGTAAGCTTTGAGTTTTGCTTCTTTCAGCACACCTACAATGTAGGTTAACTGCTTGTAGTTTAATTTCATTTTTTTCGCTCCTTTCGATTCATTACGTTTTCTTATTTCTCTATATGCTTCATTCTGTTTACAAATCTAATTATAACACGTTCGGCATTTTTGTCAACATCTTGAATCCTTTTTCTTTGTTTTTCTTTTTAAGATTCGATATGTTTCATTCGTTTATTTTGTAAACAGTTTGTGATACAATTTTATTGAGGTGATTCAATATGTTACGTTTAAAACAACTTCGAGAACAACTAAATCTAAAGCAAACTGAAATCGCGAAAGAGCTGGGATTTTCCCGTCAAGCATACGGCAACTATGAAAACGGCCGTCGCACTCCAGATGCCAATACCTTAAAACACATAGCTGCTTATTTTAATGTCAGTGTTGACTACTTGTTAGGCGGCCAAGATGTTATTCCCGAAAATAAAAAAATCCCCAAGGACTTGAAAAAAATCCTTGAGGAAGAAGCTGTCACCTTGAACGGCCGTCTGCTCTCTGATGCTGACAAAGAAAAAATGTTCCGCATTGTCGAAGCTGCCTTTTATGAAGCTAAGGCTATGAATAAACGGAAATAAGGTGGCCGTCATGCCTAAATATAATATACCTCTTCGGGTGCGGAACCTTATCAAAAAATACGGCACCGCCAACCCTGTTTTTATTGCAAGAATGCTGAATATTCACATAAGATATGTCGATACACCTGCCCAGGTGAACGGCTTTTGGCTGAAAATTCTGCGCCGTAAATTCATCTTCGTAAACGCAAACCTCGCTGAGTGGCAGTCTAACGCCGTTGTAGCGCATGAACTTGCGCACATAATACTTCACCCACATTATCGCCTTTTCTCGCTTGAGGGCCGCTCCTATTACTCGAAAACTTCCCATGAGGACGAAGCTAACCGCTTTTCGGCTGAACTTTTGCAGTATATGGATGTTGATAAATGCTTTACGATGGCCTTTCTCGAGCACGGCTGGCACTCTGAAAAAACAAAAAGCCCCGCTTTATAGCGGAGCTCTTTGCTGTCTCAGTTAAACGCAATATTGAAAGGAGGTGATATGAAAAACTTGCCTTTGGCTAACTATAATATACCACGGCAGAAAACCTTTGGAAACAAAACGGGGCGAAAGGAGAATCATCAATGAAACGTAAATATGGCCACGGCACTATTTGCTTTGAAGCGGCCAGGAATAAATATAAAGTTGCTATTGTCGCCCCCGATGGCCACCGCATCACCAAACGCTTTGACATGGAAGCTGATGCTGATGCATGGCGCATTGCTACCCTGCACGAAATCAACATAGGCGAATATATTCCCGTGCAGGCAACCACCTTCGGCGAATGGCTCACTCAATACCTAGGACTGTTTGTACAGCCTAAGGTACGGGAAAAAACCTTTGTCAGCTACCTTGTAGTCGCTGCCCATATCTCGGCGGACTTTGCCGGAAAGAACCTGCAGAAAATAACTACCATTGATGCACAACGCTTTCTTACTTCTCTTGATGTATCTGCATCCATGCGTAAGCGTGTGGCAAAACTGCTTGCCCGTGCATCCAAAAAAGCATATATCATCGGGAGCATCCGCAAGGACTTCATGCTGGGCGTGGAAATCCCCACCCCCGAGCAAAAGCCTATTGAAATTTTTACGCTTGACGAAATCCCCAAAATCTTTGCGGCCATCAATGAAAGCCCCGTCCTGCGGCGGCATTATCCCCTCGTTGCTCTTGCCCTTGCATCAGGTGCACGCATGGGCGAAATGCTCGCTCTTACCCCCGACGATATATACACAGATGCGATAGTTATCAACAAAGCACTTGTGGAAATCCAGGGTAAAGTATCACTCCAGCCGCCCAAAACACAAGCAGGCTACCGCCGTATCACTCTCCCTGCATATATCATATCTATGTTGCAGCAGCTTGCATCCCTGCGCCAACATGATCAGTTCCTTTTTCTCAACACGCAGGGCAATCCCTATTGCTCGTCCAATGTTGGCAGAGCATGGCGGACCATCATCAAGCATGCAGGAATTCCATACCGCAAATTTCACTGCCTGCGTCACACGCATGCAACAATGATGCTGGCAGCTCACGTCCCTGTTTTGGAAGTTGCCAAACGGCTCGGCCATTCCAAAGCAAGCCACACGCTGAATCTTTATGGCCATGCTATCCCAGGCTACGATAAAAACCTGCCCAAATTGGTCGACGAAATCTTTCGAATCGGCAGTGAAAATTCAGCAGGTCACATGGTCAATTTGCCATCTTTTCCCCAACTTTTCAGCAACAGTGTTCCCACAGTGTTCCCAAAACGCTAAAAATCACCTTGCATCAAAACATAAAAAAAGCCCAGAACCTAGATTCTGGGCGGGTTTCCAATGGAGCTACTGACGGGATTTGAACCTGCGACCTACTGATTACGAATCAGTTGCTCTACCAGCTGAGCTACAGTAGCACATAAGCTATATTAAATTTCCATCTGCATTGCAGCTTCTTCAGCTGCCTTAGCTGCTGCCATCTCTGCCTTGGTACGGCGCTTTCTGACCTTCTTGGCACTGTTAATACCGGCCTTCTTGATGACCTTTGCTAATTCAGAAATAATATGCAGTTCATCTACGGAACAATCCTTAACCAAGTCAGCCAGCTCATTGCAGTAAATCTGCTCACTGTGATGAATGTTGTCACACAGCAGCTCGTCCACAGAAACATCCAGTACATTAGCCAGATGAATAATTGTAGGCAGGCCAAGCTTAGTATTACCGGTTTCTATATTGCTGATATGCGGAGTTGACAGACCAGTTAGATTAGCTATATTTCCCTGAGTTAATCCTTTTCTGGCACGAGCGGCCTTTATCCTCAGTCCTATAGCCTTATAATCAATATCTAACTTCACAAACGTTCTCCCCTTCTACTTAATCACATACTAATAACATTACAATTATATATGATATCATCATAAAAGGCAAGAGTCATTTGTTTTTTTATAAAATTTTATTTTTTCAATACAGGCACTGTCAGACTGCCCTGCGGCATCAGTAAAACCTTATAATCTTTGCCGACATATTTTTCTGCCAGCTTCATAGCCGCATCTACATCATCCACTGATTCAAACAGCAATTTTTTGGCAAGCTCTTTATCCAAAGCGGATACAAGGATAAAATGTGCCTTCTTCATCAGACGGGTGATCGCAAAAGCCTTATGCGCACCGATGACAAAATTCTTTTCCAGCTCAGCCTTAATAGCATCCGGAGAAGGATTTTCTTCCAATGCCCTTTCCAGAGCGGCACTTCCGCTGCCTTCTTCGCATTCACCGAGAATAATGATTACGCCGCCATCCTTAACAGCACACCAGGCATTATCCATCGTCTTTTGCAGTTGATAAATATTGATATCCTTAGGATAACCGCCGCAGCTGGCAATAACTACATCCGCGGGCTCGCTGATAGGTACGCCATAAACCTGCTCGACAAATTTGCAGGCCTCAAGATGTGCTTCATACCAGTCACCGGCAAAAACCTTCAAGAATTGCTTTTGTGCATCCAAAATAGAATGGAACAGGAACATCTTATGCTCTTTAGCAAAAAGACGCACGCCCTCAACCTGATCATCGTATACAGGATTGCCATGCAGCTTGCCTAATTTTGCCTCCGGGCTCATCATCAGGCTATGGTTTTTGCGTACCGTTTCCATAGCGGCAACACCGGGCAGCACGGCCTTGCGTCCGCCGCCAAAGCCGCTGAAGAAGTGATAAACAACGGTACCGGTCAAAATAACCAGGTCAGCATCACAAACATGCTTATTGAGCCATACAGGAGTGCCATGCTCTGTTTCGCCGAAATACTCGAAGTTATCCTGCACATGGCAGTCGCTGTTATACATTTTCAGGCGTTTGGCAACATCCTCGCCGACCTGCTCCACCATTTCCTCGTGGCTCATGCAGCGATGTGTACCCAAAGCAAAGACAATATGCATATCCTCATCCTTAACACCCAGTTTATTCATTTCGTTAACCAAAATGGGCATAAAGGAATGCGTGTTGGCAACACGAGTTGAATCGTTACAGATAAAGGCAATTTTCATTCCGGGCTGCACCAGCTCATTAATCGGTGCGCTGGCGATAGGATGATATAAAGCATCCAGAACAGCTGCTTTTAAATTCTCCAGCGGCGGCATCTGCTTCATTTTCAGTTCGCCCAGAACATGCTCCTCCGGCAGAGAAAACTCCTTGTAGCCATGACCATATTTGTACTTATAATCAGTCATCTCCGTACCTCCTCTTGCTTAGCCTAAGCAATTTTACTTAATTCTATTCTATCATATCTGCTATGAAAAATGTTTATTTTTTAGGCAGTGAAAGTAATAAAACTGTGAAAATAATGCACGCCATACCGATATAGTCAGCACCAGCCAATTCAGTATTCAGCAGTAATACTACGGAGATAATAGAAGCCAAAGGCTCGGCGCAGGAAATCAGGCTCGCCTTAGTCGGTCCGACAATTTTCAGGCCTGCCAGATAAAATGCATAGCTCGCAATAGTCGCACCCAAAAGCAGATACGCAAAAGCAAGATAACCGCTCATATCCCAATGACCTGCTGGCGTAAAGGGATTACGCCAGATAATCAATGCCACACCGCTGATAAGCTGGCCCCAGCCGATAAGCGTTGCTGCAGTATATTTTTTTAGCATTTGGCCCGGCTTAATGCTGTAATATGCATAGGAAAGCGCAGACAATACACCGATTGTCAAGGCTATTGGCGAAATCGCCAGACTGTCAAGGCTGCCGTGCGTTGCAATAAGAAATACACCTACCAGCGCACCGACAATGCCTATCAGTTCACGTCCGTCAGGAATTTTTCTTGACTTATAGCTCATCCACAGCATTACATAAATCGGTGCCATGTACTGCAAAACCGTCGCCGTCGCCGCATTGCACAAACCGATGGTGAAATAAAAGCCCAGCTGCGCGCCCAAGATACCTAAAAATGAAAACTCAATAATATTCCAGGTATCTGCCTTAAGAATAGCAAAGATATCCTGCTTCTGCACAAAGGCCGCAAAAAGCAGGAACATACAGCCTGCCAGAATCTGACGCGCCATGCAAAGCCAGATCATATCTGCCTGATGATATTGATACAAATACTGTCCTGCTACACCGCCCATGCCCCAGCAGGTTGCGGCACCTATAATTAAAAATATACCCTTAAGCATACCGATAACCTCTTTCATATATGATGATTATCAATAATATAACACCTAATAATAATATTTACAAGATAAATAAATTATACTTTGAAAAGACTACGTAAAAGAGCTGCCGCACCTGCGTGCGACAGCTCTTAAAAGCATTTTATAACGTTGCAATGAAGTAAGCAATGCTGCTTACCAGCACCGTTAAGGTAATCATCATCGGGTCAGCGATAGATGTACGGTAGTTTTCCGGGTTATAATGCGTGCGTTTACGGAACGGTTTGGCATCGAGGAAATCCATCGGATTGCTCGTAAGATCCATAAACTTTTCGTACAGTACGCCCCAGGCACTGCCCAGGCCGCCGCTGATTGCACACAGCAGCATGCTGACGCGGACGATGACAAAATCAATCGGCTTACGGTAGAACCAGTCTGTATCGAGGCTAAGCGCTGTATGAGGCTCCATGCGCGGCAGGAACATCATAAACGGCACCATGGTTACGACAAGAATTTCTACGTAGCTCAGCATATGTGCTGCAGTAAACGGCTGGTAATCTGGATAACCGAACGGCAGATAGCGATACAACAGATCCGGATATACGCCGTACAGGAAGCAGAGCGCTGCGCCGAAGCCCATGCCAATATACATATTCTTCGGCAGAGGATTTTTAATTTCTACATTCTTATCGGCATCACGCAGGAAGATAAAGTAACCCATCTTCAAGGTAATGGATAAGAAAGTACCTATGCTGGCAAGCTCCAGCAGAGTATATACCCAATCATAACCGGCAGCGGATGCAGCGGCAATCGTAATCGTTTTGCTGATGAAGCCGTTGAAGAACGGTACACCGGAAATGGAGAACGCCGCTACAAAGAAGCATACAGCCACGAACGGCATCTTTTTCGCCATACCGCTTAGCTGATTAATCTTGCGGATACCGGTTGCATAGATAATAGCACCGGCACACATGAAGAGCAGGGATTTATACAGGATGTGCGAGAAGGCATGGGCAGCAGCACCATTCAGTGCCATCGCCGTGCCAACGCCTACACCGGCAACCATGAAGCCTACCTGGCTGATAATATGGTAACCTAGCAGACGGCGCATATCGTTTTCCATAATCGCATAGGCTGCACCGTAAAGCGCCATAAAGCAGCCAAAGCCCATCAGGAAATCTGTTCCGGCAAAGATACGGATTAAAGCATAAACAGCAACCTTTGTCGTAAAGGAGCTTAAGAATACGCTGCCTGTAATCGTGCCTTCGGGATAAGCATCAACCAACCAGGCATTAACCGGCGGAATTGCCGCATTAACAGCTACACCGATTAAAATTGCCCAGAAAGCAAGGTCATGCGGAGCCTTGGACAGATTTGCAATCAGAGAATCACCACTGCCAACCTTCAGGAAAATACCGAGCAGCAGCAGGTTGCCGCCAAGCATGTGCACCAAAAGATAACGCAGGCCTGCGCGACGGGACTGAGGAGTATTGCGGCACCAGATCAAGAACAGAGAGGTTACGGCAAGTGCTTCCCAGAAGAAAATCAGCGTCAGCCAATCCTTAGCCAGTGTTACACCAAGAGCACAGCCGGCATAGGACATGGAGCACAATGCTTCCATACGGTTCTCGTTATGACAAGAATAAATGCCGCCGATGCAAGCCATCAGCGCAAAAATCATGCAGAACACGTAGCTGAGCTTATCTACAAACATGTAGCCCAAGTGATAGCCTGTACCCAGAAACTCAATGCTCAAATCTGCGCCAACCGGCATAGAAAGTGTAGCAAAGAGGGCAAAGAACGGGCCTACAGCCAAAACGAACTTGCGCAGCATTTTCGGCACGAGCATTGCAATCACACCCACGGCAATGAGGATCAGACCGGGATGAAGCAGATTACTCATCGTTCTCACCTCCCTTAGGATCATCATAGTAGGTTTCATCACGCTGCAGCAGCGGCGTCATGATAATTTTTGCCAGAATAATCAGCAGCCAGCAACCGAAGAAGCCGAAGAAAATATCATAGCCAAACGGCAGCGGCCACCACGCAGGACTGTGCAGATGTACACCGCAAAGCTCTCCGATTGCGGAAAGCACGAGTACGGCAGCAGCTATCATGTAAACAGTTTTCTTGCTCATTACATCCAACCTCCGTTCCAGCCTGCGCAAATAGCGTTGGAGGCCATTGTTGCCAGCTCATAGAAGTGCGGATAAATATCCGGCACGATACCGAGGACAACAGCGATAATAGTTGTAACGCAAATAGGTATCAGCATCGAGTAGCTGATATCGCCATATTCACGGAACTCCTCCTGCGGATCCTTGCGGAAGTATGCCATCTGTACAACAGGCATCAGATAGCCGGCAGCCAGAAGCGCACTGGCAACCCAGACGAGAATGTACAAAGGCTTGCCTGCCTGCAAAGCGCCGAGTGCCAGATTCCATTTGCTGACAAAGCCAACGAGGAACGGTGTACCGGCGATACCAAGAGAAGCAATCGTGAAGCAGGCCATAGTTACCGGCAGCTTCTTGCCGATGCCATACAGCTCACTGATATTGTTTCTGTGTGTACGCGCGATAATCAGACCGGCGCACATAAAGAGGGTAATCTTCATAACAGCATGAGCTACCAGATGCAGGTAAGCACCCTTGATGCTCAGCGGAGAAATAAGCGCAGCACCTAACACGATGTAGGAAAGCTGGCCGATAGTGGAGAACGCCAGACGACGTTTCAGATGATCCTGACGCAGAGCAATAAGGGAAGAAATGATAATGCTTGCCGCAGCAGCCCACGCCAATACATCAACGACACCGATTTCCGCCAGCAGCTTCGGGCCAAAGACGAAGCCGATGATACGCAGTACGGCGAAAACACCGGTTTTAACAACGGCAACGGCATGCAGTAATGCAGATACCGGAGTCGGCGCAATCATTGCTGCCGGCAGCCATCCATGCAGCGGCATAACCGCAGCCTTTACGGAGCCTGCCAAAATCATCAGTACGAAGATAGCCTGCAGCACCCATCTCGGAGCCATGTCCGTAGTCAGGAAACCGCCGGGAGTAAAGTCCATCGTACCGCTGATGCAGTAAACGGCGATAACGCCGGCCAGGAAAAGCTGACCGGAAATCAAGGTATAAATCAAATACTTACGGCTGGCCATCAAAGCTTCCTGGTTACGCTTATGCAGTACCAGCGGATAGCTTGCCAGAGTCAGCAGCTCGTAAAAGATGAAGAAGGTCAACAGGTTTTCGGCCATCGCAATGCCCATTACGGCACTCATGCAGATAGCAAAAGCGGCAAAATAACCGGTCTGCTCGCTTTCGTTATTGCAGCGCATATAGCCGATGGAATAGAAGTTCATCGGTACCCACAGCATCGAAGCAAGCACCGCAAAAATCATGCCGGCCGGATCGGTACGCAGCGTCAGTCCCACGGTATCGGTAATTTGGCACAGCGTCCACTGATACTGATTGCCATCGAGAACAGCGGGCAACATCGACAGGATGATGCCGAATTTAAGTACGGAAGCGATAACGCTCCAGGTTTCACGCAGGTTAGGCCAGCGTCTGCTGAACGCGATAAGTACAGCAGCTATAAAAGATACACCAACCGCCAGAAATGGTCTGCAATCTAAAATAGTCATCTCAGAAACACCTCCGGCAATCCTAACTTAACGACATCGGTAACGATGTCAACACTGTAGAAGCCAAGTACCAGAATCATGATACCGCCGACGAGAATCGGGATAACCATGGAAAGCGGTAAGCCCAGCTTGCCCTTATGCGGATGTACCTCAGTCAGCGAAGCTTCACGCTGTATAAACATCTGCTCAATAATACGGAAGAAATAAATTGCATTCAGCAGGGAGCTGATAACAAGTACAGCGATGTAGAAGTACTGCGCGCCGGTGTAGGCACCAAGCATAAGATACCATTTACTGAAGAAGCCGCAGGTCGGAGGCAGGCCGATCATAGACAAAGAAGCCAGCAGCACGGTAATCGTACTGATAGTCATCTTTTTGTTCATGCCGCCTAAGCGGTACAGATTAACCTCACCGAAGCGATACTCAATACCGCCGATAACCAGGAACAGACTGCTCTTCATAAAAGCATGGTTGATAGCGTGCAGTACAGCACCGATAAAGCCGTACATATTACCCATTGCCAGACCAATAGCAATGTAACCGATCTGTGCCACAGAGGAATATGCCAGCATACGGCGGAAGTCATACTGAGCCATCGCCATAATAGAACCGATAAGAATACCTGCTACACCGAGAATGCCCAAAACATTGAGCGCACTCTGAACTACAGGGTTATCAACCTTAAAGATATAATATACAAAACGAATTAAAGCATATGCCGGAGCCTTACTCATGCAGCCTGCGATAAAAGCAGCAGCGCCCGGATGAGCGAAGGTGTAGGCATCAGGCTGCCAGCCATGCAGCGGGAACAGCGCCATCTTGATACCGAAGCCAATGATAAAGCAGGCTACAGCAATCGCAAACAGCGGCGAATTCAGATGCGGAACTACGCGTGCAGCAAGGTCAGCCATGTTCAGAGTACCGGTCATAGCGTACAGATAACCGACACCAAGCAGATACAGAGAAGCACCGATGGTACCGATTAACAGGTAACGGAAGGCTGCCAGCATTGACTTTCTGCCGCCAAGGGCAATCAGGCCGTAACCGGAAAGTGACATAATCTCCAGATATACATAGAGGTTAAAAACATCACCGGTGATAATCATACCGGAAAGACCTACCGTCAGTAGACCAAACAGTGTATAATAGCCGCCTACATGCAGCCAGTCCTCATCCTTGACGAATGGACGGCTGTAAAGCGAAACCATCAGGGAAATAAACGTTACCACTACTGCCAGAATACTGTTCAACGGGTCAAGAGCAAATTCAATACCGATTGGCGGTTCCCAGCCACCCATCCAGTAATGCCAGGTTTTGCCGCCGGACTCCAACACTCTTTGCAGTACGATGCAGGCATTGGCAAAGGCACCTGCGATAGAAGCCATAACTATCCAGGAGCCTAAAAACTTGCTGATACGGGAAAATAACATACACAGCAATGATGCTGTCAAAGGTAAAAGTACAATTAGGACGGGAGCATGCTGTGTCATTTACTAGCCCTCCTCAATACCTCTACTTCTTCAACAGAACCGTAGATTTCTTTAATACGCATGAGGAGTGCAATTGCTACGCCCGTGGTACCAAGGCTTACAACGATTGCTGTCAGCATCAGGCCGTGCGGCAGAGGGTTAATGTAAGCATTAGGATCTGTTGTCAGGCCGTTCTGGATAGGAATCATTGCGCCATCCTTCTGTGCAAAACACAGATAAAAATAGATTACGGCAACCTGCATAACATTCATCGCCATCAGCTTCTTCATGTAGTTTTTGCTGAGGACCATGCCATACACACCCAGAAAGAAAAGAATCATGACCAGGGAATAAATGCCTTTTGTTTTCAAAAACTCATTGAGCACTTCCATCTTCGTCACCCCTTTTCACGATTGCATCAAGCAGATTAATAATTGTCATCATTACGCAGATGGCAACACCGATTTCAATAAGGAAAATGCCCATAGCATGCATTTCATGCTGCGGCTCCATATGAATCGGCATATAATTGTAGTTCAGGAAAAAGTCTGCACCGCCGAACAATGTCAGCCAGCCGGTAAAAGCATACAGGAAGGTGCCCACGCCGGCAAGAACAACAGAGGTTTTGCCTAAGACATTGAATTTTGTATCAAAGCCCAGGATAAGACGTGCAAGCAGCACGCCTACAGAAAGCAATGCGCCTGCCTGGAAGCCGCCGCCCGGAGAAAATTCACCCAGGCAAAGAATGTAGACACCGTAGGTAAGCGTAAACGGCACCAGCATTCTGAAGGCCACATTCAGGATAAGACCGCCAAATGGTTCTTTCATTTGATAATCTCTCCTTCCTCCGGATCCTCCGGCTCTTCCTCAGGTCTGCGTCCTACCGGATTGCTGGTCAGCACCAGCACCGTTGTCAGACCGGCGAGGAACATTACCGAGGTTTCCCACATAGTATCGAAGCCACGATAGTCGATGATGACGCCCGTTACGATATTGGGCGAGCCTGTATCCTCCGCACTACGGGAGATATAGGTCGGAGTAACATGCTGGTTAGGCGCAGTGTTCGCGTCACCAATTTCGGGCAGGTAGGCTACGACAGAGCAAAACATGCCTGTCATAATCGCTAGGATAACAGCAACTAATCCACGCATTATTTACACCACCTATCAATTTTTTTCAACGAAGCTACGAAGAAGATGGTAGAAATCGTACCGATAACAGCCTCCGTAAAGGCCACGTCAGGGGAACCCATCATCAGATACAGCAGCACAGCACAGAAGCTGAACGCACTGTAGATAATCGCAGCACTAAGAATATCCTTGCAGAAAATAACTGCACAGGTAATGAGAATCAGGAAGACAAGTAAAAGAGCTTCAATAGTATAAATCTCCATTTTATTTATCTCCTTTCTTCTTAAGATATTTATGTACCTGATTACGATTTGTTTTTGCAGGCTTCTTGCGGATATGACCGACAGGCTCGTCAGCACTGTGGTCAGCTTTTTCCAGACCGACAAGCTTTTTAGCTCCCTTGCTTTGCAGTGTCCAGACAGGGTGCCCGGATTTATAGGCTGCCTTGCTCAGAATATGCGAGCCGATCGGATTCGCCATAAAAACAAGTAAAAATACAAAAGCCATCTTTGCCGCTGTCAGTGTAGGTCCTTCATAAATCATCAGACCGATAAAGGAAAGCGTACAGCCAAGAGTTTCACTGTTACCGGAGGCATGGATTCTGGAATAGAAGTCCGGCAGGCGCAGCATACCGATAGCTGAGCCGACGAAGAATACCAGACCGCTTAACAGGAACAGTGCAGCGATAACTTCACGCGGGGAGGTAAAACCGAATTGTTCAATCATATCCTTTTACCTCCTATAAATTTAGCTACAATCAGCGAGCCGATAAAGCCTAAAATTGCATAAGAAATCGCTATATCAACATACATATCCGGACGTTTGTCAATATAGCCGAAAAGCACCAATAATAGAATTGTATCGGCACCGATAACGCCCAAGGCGTTCATTCTGTCAAAAATTGTCGGTCCGTTAAACAAGCGTTGCAGCATCGTACCGATGATCAGAAGAATGGCTACCATCATAATATAAAATATAATCTGCATAATCATTCCTCACTCTCTACTACTACAAAATCAAATTTTTCGCCATATAAATCGGCAACCTTTTTCTGCATGCCGCCGTCGAGCACGCCTGCGGCCGCACCAACGGTCAGTGCATGAATCTCATACACACCGTCGTCGGTAACATTCATTGTTACTGTACCCGGTGTCAGCGTAATTGAGTTCGCCAAAATAACAGATGCCATAGGATTATCGGCTTTGAAGCGGAAGCGGACAACCTTAGGATCAATGTTCAGCTCCTGACCTGTAGTTGCCAGCAGCACATCAATATTGGCGAGCACCAGCTGCCACATCAGCCAGAAAAAGTACATAATCATTTTCGGAATCGAAAAACCGAAAACATAATACTTTTTACTGCCGTCCTTATTTGGGACCAGCAAAAGCGGGTATGTAACCCAAGTTGTCACCACAGCTGTGAGGATACCGTATACGACAAATTTTGTTTCTGTTCTGCCTGACAAAACCATCCAGAATGCAAACAGCACCAGAGCAAGACATGTCATATGCACCATAGGCGAGCCTACAATTTTTTTATCGTTCAATACTCCCTGCTTTTCCACAGCTACCACCTTTCTTTATATTATTTTTGAATATAATAGCATTTGCGTAACCAGTCATCAGTCAATACAGATGACATAGCTGCGAAAATATAAATACCGCTTTCACAGTATCATGAAACCGGCATTTAGTAACATAAATACCTATTAGGCAGCTCGCATAGCAAGCCACAAAAAAGCAATCCCTTTCTCGCTCTTAATTATTATAAATTAGACATTAACAAGAAAATTCCTGCTTCTTTTTCGAAAAGAATAAAAGTTATGCGATTAATTCTCTTTTAAATCGATTAAAGAAAAGTCGCAATCGTCGACAGGCAGCATTCTGCCTGCCAAGCGCTCAACTCTTGCCAGATCAGCTGTGCAGCAAACCTGCAGACGTCCCTTGCCTTCTGTACGCAGCAGACCTTCCTCCTTAAGTGCTGCGATAGCGTCGGCACTGGTTGCAGCCGCCGGGTCAAGCACCTTTACATTCGGTCCTAAATCTGCTTCTATTTGTTCTTTGATAAAAGGATAATGCGTACAGGACAAAATCACTGCTTCAACGCCAGCTTTTTTAAAAGGCTCGGTATACTCGGCAATAGCCTGCTGCAGCTCCGGGCTGTCAAAGCGCTCACCTTCAATTAACGGTACAAACTTGGGGCAGGCCACAGGATAAACCTGCGCTTGCGCATCAGCGGCAAGAATAGCCTTTTTGTGCAGTCCGCTGGCAATAGTAAACTGCGTTGCCAACACGCCGATTTTCTTATTCGGACTGGCCGCCAACAGCTGCTGCGCCCCCTTGGACATCCCAACAACCCCGAACGGATGCGTCCCCCGCAAACTGTCTACACCGAGCATCGTCAGCGTATTGCAGGCTATAACTACCTGCTTAACGTTTTTGGCTGCCAGCCAATCGATTATTTCGCCTACAAAACCACGGATTTCTTGTTCACTGCGTGTGCCGTAAGGCGTACGTGCAGTATCACCCACATAAATAAAATCCTCGTACGGCAGCATCTGATGCAGGCATTTCAAAACCGACAGACCGCCGACTCCCGAATCAAGTACGCCAATGGGCTGCATTTTATCCATAAAAATACCCTCCCGTATTTTTTATACTTTAATACATTAATTATATCACTTATATTCGTTTGCGTATATAAAAAACAGGCAAAGAAAATTTCTTTACCTGTTTTTTGCCTGTTTTACCACAATTCAATATTTACAATATTTATCCGGCTGTCAGGCCGCCGTCAACAGTTACAATGCTGCCGGTCATAAAGCTGTTGGCAGGGGACGCCAGACTGCAGATTACGTGAGCAATCTCACCGGCTGCAGCAATCCGCTGCAACGGATAGGCTGCAGTCACATCTGCCAGTGTATAACCGCCGTTCGCATCAGCAAGCTGCTGCGCCAGCAGCGGCGTATCCACGTCTGCCGGGCAGACGCAATTCACGCGCACGCTCGGCGCCAAATCCAGCGCCAGTGCTCTAGTAAACGCCACCACTGCGCCTTTAGTAGCACAATAAAGCGCACAGCCGTAATTGCCGCTGACAGCAGCATCCGACGCAATATTCACCACGCTGCTTTTGCTGCGCAGATAAGGCAGAGCTGCCTGCATCAAAAACATCATGCCTTTAACGTTGACGTTCATCATCGCATCAAAATCTGCTTCCGTAAGCTGCTCCAGACGCTGCTCGCGATAAAAGCCGGCGCTGTTTACCAAAATATCCAGCTGCCAGTCAGGCTTGCCTTCCTGCTCGGCAATCTTTGCCACTGCAGCCTTGCATTCAGCCTGCTTCGTCACGTCACAGGAAATATACACTGCCTGCTTTCCTGTCTGCTCCTCCAGATAACGCAAAGCCTGCGCACCGCGTTCCACGGAGCGTCCCAAAATATATACCCGCGCACCATCCGTCAAAAAGCGCAGCGCCGCCGCCAGGCCAATGCCCGACGTACCGCCGCTGATAGCGACACAAAGTCCTTCACAGCCGTAATTCATCTTATTCATCCGTATACTCCTTTTCCTTCAGCTCGGGCGGCAAACCGATAATAATCGTTGTCCCCTCGCCCAGCTTGCTCTGCAGCTCCAGCTGCATATCATGGCGCTGGGCAATCTGCTTGGCGATTGCCAGTCCCAGACCGCTGCCGCTCTTATTATGCTCATTGCGCGCCTTATAAAAGCGGTCGAAGGCATGCGGAATATCCTCTTCCTTAATACCGCAGCCATGGTCAATAAGCTTCAGCCTGTTGCCTGCCAGCTCCAGCTTAATTTCACTGCCTTCGGGCGAAAACTTGATGCTGTTATGCAAAAAAATCATCAGCATCTGCCGCAAGCGTCCGTAATCACCGTTCAGCATGTAAATGTCCTTATCCGCACTGCATGTAATCTGCAGCTTTTTATCAGCACCGAGCTGCCTGCCGCTGCGCACTGCATCATGTATAACATCGACAAGGTTCAACGGTGATTTTTCAATCGGGAAATCCGTATTCTGCAAACGCGACAAATCCAGCAGATCATTTATCAGTCGCTGCAAAAACAGGCTTTCCTTATACATCTGCTCATGGAATTCCTCAACGTCCGCCTTTTCCGTAACTACACCGTCACGCAAGGCCTCCAGACTGCCGCGGATAACCGTTACAGGCGTGCGCAGCTCATGCGAAATGTTGGCAATAAACTCGCGGCGCAGCTTTTCCAGCTTCTGGCTTTCGGCATCTGCCAGCTCCAGACGCTCCGCTAGAATATCCAGCGTACGCGCCAGCTCGCCAATTTCGTCATTTTGCTTAATGTTGGTGCGGGCGCTATAATCACGTTCCGCCAAACGCTCGGCAATTTTTTTCATTTTTTCTATCGTGCCGGTAAAGCGCCAGCTGAGCACTACCGAAAGCAACATGCCCAAAGCCATTGCCACCAGCAGACTGATAAGCAGAATACGCAGACCAGACCAGATAGCATCTTGCAATCCTGCTACCGGAGAATGCAGCAAAAGCACAGCCTTTACCTGTCCCTTGCTGTCATAAATCGGTCTGCCTACAGTCAGCATAATGCCATCCAGAACAGGATTATATTCTTCTATAATAAACTCTTTTCCGCTAAAGCCCTCTTCAACCTTTTCTCTGACCTGTGCAGGCAGTCTTTCATAGGCTTCCTTAGAAGTCTTAGGCGGTTCCTTCCAGGCAATCGGCGGCAGGGGACGCTTAAAAAGGCCAAAGCCGCTATGCTCATGATGCTTTTGTACCTCACGACGCTGACGCTGTACACTGTCCTTATTGATGCTCAGCTGACGATTGCTGTCCACCACCCAGACGATTTCCTGCGTCACATTATCCAGATAGCTGATAAATTTGCTGTTGGCAATACCATCACCGTGGCGGCTTTCCATGCGCTCCATATTATCGCTCAGCACTTCGGCAATTTTCTCCGCCCGCAGACGCATTTCCTTTTCCTTGATTTCAATTGTCTGCTGTTTGAAGAACTGGTAAAAAACGCCGCCGATAATCAGCGCAAAAACAAGCAAGACCGCTGAAAAGTACAACGTCAGATTTAAAGCAATTTTATTATTCATCCTTGTGTCCCTCAAAGCGGTAGCCTACGCCCCAGATAGTTTTGATTTCCCACAGAGGGTGCTCGTACTTATCCAGCTTAGCGCGCAGGCGCTTGATATGCGAATCGACAGTACGGCTGTCACCGAAATAGTCATAACCCCAGATACTGTCCAACAGATTATCACGGCTGAAAACCTTCGTAGAATTTTTCGCCAGCGTCCATAAAAGCTCGATTTCTTTTTTTGTAAGTGCCACATCTTCACCGTTAATCTGCACTGCATACTTTTCCAAATTAATGTACAGATTTGCGTAAGACAGAGTCTGAGCGTTCGCCGGCTCCTGCGCCCCCAGACGACGCAGTACCGCACGCACGCGGGCCATCACCTCCGGTGCGCTGAACGGCTTAATCACATAATCGTCCGCACCGATATCCAAACCCATAATCTTGTCGTAATCCTCACCACGCGCCGTAATCATAATAATAGGCACCATGGATTCCTTGCGCAGACGGCGGCAAACCTCAAAGCCATCTATCTCCGGCATCATAACATCCAGCAGCACGACAGCAATTTCATGCTCATACTGCAGATATTTATCCAGTGCCTCTGCTCCGTCCAGCGCAACAACCGGCTCAAAGCCTTCCTTTTTGGCATAACCGGATAAAATTGTCGTAATCTGTTTATTATCATCAGCGATAAGCATTTTCTTCATCGCAAAACCTCCTTAAGCTGCTTTTCTTTCATTATATTACATTTTAACGTCTATGTGTGTTAAAAGTATGACGCAAAAAAAGATATTTTTCAGCTCAAATTAAGACTAAAAACATAAAAAAGTCATAAAATGCCTGTACAATATAAGCAAAGTTAAGGAACAGCTAAAAACCAAGCCTTAATCAAAGCAAAATTCCACTAAACGATTTAAAGATATAAGGAGTGATTCTGATGTTGAACATGAAAAAGATTCTCGTTACCGGTACAGTTTTAACAGCCTTCTGCACCAGCGCTTTTGCTGCCTCTGCAGATTGTCCGCCGCAGCCTTCTATGAGCGAGCGTGTAAATGCTATTCTGCACGAAAATGACGCAGACCGTCCCTGCCCGCCGCCGGCTCACAGAATGCATCGCCAAGGTCCTAAGCTTACACCCGAACAGCGTGCCGAGCACCAGAAGCTGCGTGCGGAATGGAGAAGCATGACACCCGAACAGCGTGAAAAAGCTATAGAAAAAATGCGTAAAGATCGCAAGGAAGCTCACGAAAAATACGCCAAAGAAACCATGGCTAAGCTCACACCGGCTCAAAAGGCCGAAGTGCAGCAGTTCATTAAGGACGATATGGCGCAGCGCCAGGTACGCCACGAGCGTCTGCAGCATATGACTCCCGAGCAGCGCGAGGCTATAAGAGCCAACAGACCGCTGCCGCCGAAGCCGCCCAAACATCATAAAGGTGAATACCGTGGCTACAAACACCATAAGGAAGAATTCCATGGCTACAGACATCACAACGGCGAATTTCCCCAACCGCCTCAGCATTAACGCAAGACAAAAATAGTAAAAATTAATTACTCCTCTTTCCCTTCAATATAACTGTAAAAAGCTTCATCCCCTGGGAGCTTTTACAACATACTTTGTAGCTTGTGCGGAAACACAAGGTATACAGCTCAACCCTTTTTTCTACTCAATACTCATCAAAAGCAAAACCCCGCGGGCCATAAGACCGCGGGATTTTGTATTTTTGCGCACAACGCAAAAAGCGTCCGTTTGCCGCCGGACGCCTTTTACGTTTTTTGATGAGTATGAGTATATTATGAAGCGAAGTCAAGTTCTTGACTAAACTCTATGTATATGATAATCTAATTTGGGTGAAAAATCTATCTACAAAAATCGAGATTCGTACTTTAATGAACACTTTTCATAAAATGTACATTATCGGGAGAGGAGCATTGCATACCATGGACAGAAGACAAAAAAAGACCAGACAGGCAATTATCGATGCCTTTGTCAAATTGCTTACCAAAACAAGCTATGAAAAAGTCAGCGTTAAGGATATCATCGATGCAGCCGATGTCGGCCGCAGCACCTTTTACAGCCACTTCGAAACCAAAGATGATCTGGCACGCCAAATCTGCTTTGAGCTTTTCGACCATATCTTCAGTCCGGTTATCCCTCCCTGCTCCACACATAATTTTTCCGAAATGCCGCAAAACACGGAAACTCGTATCACACACATCCTTTATCACCTGCGCGACAAACGCGAATACTACCTGGGCATCATCAATTACGATGACGGTACGCTGTTCTTAGGCTTCTTCCGCGATTACATGCTGCAGAACGTCAGCATCAAGATGAGCGGGTCCTACGACGAATACTCACAAAGAGTGCCGGAGGACTTCTTAATCAACAGCCTCACTAGCAGCTTTGTCGGCATGATTCGCTGGTGGCTCAAAAACAAAATGAATCCCGGTCCCGAGGTTGTCGCCGGTTATTATATGGCATTGATTAATCCTGCCATTGCCGAATTCCAGACCAAGGGAGAATAAAAATTGTTTACGCAACAAAAAAGAACTGCTAAAGCTTTGTACAGCAATACACTGCACAGAGCTTTCGCAGTTCTTTGTTTTTTATTAGAGATATTTAATCCACAGCGGATAAGTACTCAGCACTACTACCAAAAGAAGTACGAAAATATCGCCGAAGCGCAGCGGTGCCGGCGGCATATTCTTGTAGGTGTTACCGCCAAAGCCCTTCAGCTCCATGGAAAGTGCCAGTGTTTCCGATTTTGCTACCGCACGCATAACCAGCGGACGGATAACAACCAGATAAGCGAAGAAGCGCTTGAACATATTGCCACGGTTAGAATAGCCGCGACAGCTTTGTGCATCCAGCGTAATACCGCTATCGGTCAGAAAGTTAGGCACAAAGCGCAGCGCCGTAGTCAGCATGAAGGCATATTCGCAGGGCATATGAAAACGGTCTACCAAAGCCTTGGCAATGTCCTGAATTCGGCTCGCTGCCAACAGGCACAAAAACGCCATCGTCATAACCAGCATACGCAGGCCGCCGGTAAGCGATACATCAAGCGGAGAGCCGAAAAGCAGCTGCAGTAAAATCATCATACCGGTGAAAACTGCCAGACCGCCGATAGCAGCCATCGTCATTCTGTCATGCTTAATGTATAACAGCAGCGCCAGCTCCAAAACAAGAATCGTGGCTACCGCTTCTACCGGCAGAATGAACACCCAGGCAGTAACCGCCAGAGTAACTATAATCTGTGTAAAGGCTGTCAGCTTCATCTGCTTCCCTCCTTACAAATAACTTGCTTGCAAAATTCTTCGGCAGTTGCGGCCTCAATTCCCAAGGATGCAGCCAGAGCTGCTACCGTAGGACGGCACAGACCCCAGCGCTCTACCGGTTGGCTGCCGTCAAACAGCTTCACCGGCGTACCGTCGTAAACCAGCTTGCCGTAATGCAATACAATTGCACGCTTAGCGTAACGACGTACAATATCCATATCATGCGAAATCAGTACAATCGTAATGCCGCGCTTTTCATTGATTGCCTGCAGGTAGCTCATCATAGCTTCCTTTTCCAACGCATCCTGGCCATTGGTAATTTCGTCCAGAATCAGCGTGCGCGGATTAAGTGCCAGTGCCGCCGCAACGCCAAGGCGTCGCTTCTGACCGAAGGACAGAAGGCGTGGATATTCACCCTTCAGCTCTGTCAGGCCCATAGCCTCCAACGCTTCGTTTACCTGACGCTCTATAGTTGCTTCCGTCAGCTTTTTGGCACGCGGCCCATAAGCAACCTCATCAAATACAGTATCCTCTAAAATCTGCAGGTCCGGGTTTTGGAATACGTAACCGATTTTATCGGCCAAATCTGCCGGCTCACGCTTAACGATATCCTCGCCGTCAACAAAAACCTGACCGCTGCGCGGATGGCACAGTGCCATAAACAGACGGCTCAAGGTTGTTTTACCGCTGCCGTTATGTCCCAACAACGCCACAAATTCTCCGTCCTCTATCTTGCAATCCATATCCTTGATTACAGGCTGTCCACGCATATAAGCGAAATTGACATCCTTTGCTTCTAACATCAGTCAGCTCTCCCTTCTGCCGCAACAATCCCATAGGTGCGAAAATCAGTCAGCGCATCCTCTTCGCTGCGCCAATCGCCCAAATCCACGCCGAGCTTTTCTTCCAGGCCCAGCTTAATCTGCCACAGTGACGGCAGCAGCGGACGTAATGCAGGATTTTCGTACATTTTAGGAGCAGCAGCCTCAAAGGCATCAGCCGCCACCAGCTCGCCCTCGTTCAGTACAATCATATCCGTTACGTAAGGCAGCACATAATCCACGCGATGTTCAACGGCAATAATCGTTGTACCGTACTGCTTATGGATTTTGTCTACCAGCTTATACAGGGAACGTGCACCGTCCGGGTCCATTGCAGATACAGGCTCATCCAGCACAATAATCTCCGGATGCACGGCAAGCGTTGCTGCCAAAAGCAGACGCTGACGCTGACCACCGCTGAGCTCGTCCAGCTGATAGCTTTCGCGCCCCGGCAGGCCTACATCCTCGAGCGCCTGTCTGGTGCGTTCTTCAACCTCATGCGGCGCAAATCCGTGGTTAAGCAGGCTGAAGGCAATTTCCTCGCCGGCAGTCAATGAAACCAGCTGGCTTTCGTAGTCTTCCATAATAAAGCCCACACGCATGGCAATATCGCTGACGCGCTTGCCCTTAGTGCTTTCGCCGTTAATTTTAACATCGCCGCTGTAGCGTCCGCCCATGTAATAGGTGACGATACCGGTCATAGCCTTGCACAGCGTTGTCTTACCGGCACCGCTAGGTCCGGTGATAACGGTGAAGCTGCCTTTTTTTATTTCAAAGTTGATATCCCGCAGCACCAGATCCGATTTTTTATAGGCAAAGTAAAAATTCTCTACGTTGATTACGCTTTCCATTATTTTTCATCCTCCTGAAAGTAAAACAGCTTCCGCACGGGAGCGTACAGGAAGAAGGTTATCAAACCGTTAAGCAGGCCTACAATCGCAACAACCGGCAGCATAGCGTAAATCCATACGTGCAGCGGCAAGCCTAAAATAAGCTTCAGGATAAAAGTAAACAGACCGCCGCTGGTCATCGTAGCAACAAAGCCGGTGATAAACGGACGCAGCTTCCATTCGCTGATACCGATTTTAACCATAGCCTCAACCAAAAGGCAGCAGACAGTCGCACCGGCCAGCTCGCTGGCAACATTGCCCAGCGGGAAAGCCGATTTAGAGGACGGTACCAGTGTCAGGCCAGCGATAAAACCGATACCGATGGCCTGAGACAGCTTGGGACGCGTCAGATTGATAACAATAGAGTACATAGCAATTGTCCAGTTAGGCGTTACACCGCCGACGTTAGGACTTACAGTGTGCAGAATAATACCGATTGCCAGCAGCATCGCCGTAATTGCGACCCAGCGGTAGCCATCCTGCATTGGCTCAACCTCTATCAGCTGCGGCACAGGTTTATTATTTCTTTCATCCATGAGTAATTACACCTCTCCCTAAAATAGTGCCAGAAAATAATATGTTATCATTATACTATATTTAAATGCTTTTGTAATGCTTTAGCGAAAAAAAGTATCTCAGGTTATAGCAGGAAAAGAAAATTGTTACAAAGGTAATAAAAAATCTGCCACGCTTTCGCACAGCAGATTTCTATTTTTGATGAGTTACGCTCAATCTTATCTATTTGGCATTAAGAGCATCATTACGAGTAAGCAGATACACACAATACTGATTCATACTGATACCTTCCTGCTTAGCATGCTGACTCAAAAGCTTATGCAAAGCCTTGGGCACACGAAGTTTAAACTGACCGGAATATTTATCCTTTTTCTCAGGCAGAGGAATTCCCATTTCATTTTCCAAGGCAGCTTCCAGCCATGTACGCTTAGCATCAACTGCATTTGCCGCTGCCTCTTCAATAGTATCCCCCATAGTAATACAGCCGGGAAGCTCAGGAAAATAAGCAACATAACCGCCTTCATCTTCATCAGGTTCAAACTCAAGGCGATAATTCAACTTCATGTAATCTTCTAAAGTTTTCATTTTTCTTCCTCGCTTTCCACAATATTTTTAACTAACTTAATATACACCTTTTTGATCGGTTTATGCTTAGGAATAGTAATAACAGCTCTGCCCTTTTTACGAAACGAAAAATTGCTGCTGCCACTTTGCGGAGATTGCATTTCATAGCCATAGCTTTCCAATATTTTCTGCAATTCCTCAAACCGCATATCATGTGATAATTTTTTCAGCTTGTACAGTAGCTTTTCCCATTGTGACATAGCTTCTTTCTATCTCCATTATACTTGGTGTCATATGTGGTGTCAATAAAAAAGGCATCTGCCGAAAGCTCGACAGATGCCACTGACTCACACAGTCAGGCACGATCTTTTCGCTAAGTGAAAATAATCATGCAACTGTTTATAGTCTACCATACATATTTGGTTTTGTAAAATTTTCCTTACGCTCTCTTGCCCCCAAGCTCACGCAGCAGCTCCTCCGGCGTAATGTTGTGATAAGCCAAAAGCACCAGGCAGTGATACCACAAATCTGCCATTTCGTGCAGCACCTTATCCTTCTCGCCGTTCTTGGACGCGATAATCGTTTCCGTAATCTCGTTGCCCAGCTTTTGCAGCAGCTTATCCTGACTGCCGCTCATAAGGAACTTCATCTCTGCATCATCAGCCTGACGCTTGTACAAAATCATACGGTACAACTCGCTGATAACCTTCGGCAGCCCTTCTACCTCAGGCACCGGCAGATTGGACGTATGCCACAGCGCATTATGGAAGCAGGAATATTCGCCTGTATGGCAAGCTACTCCCTGCTGCTCTACCTTTACGAGCAATGCATCACCGTCACAGTCATAGAACAGCTCTACAACCTTCTGCAGATTACCGCTTGTTGCGCCCTTGTTCCACAGCTCCTGACGGCTGCGGCTCCAGAACCAGGTATAACCTGTTTCCAATGTTTTGAGCAATGACTCCTCATTCATATACGCCAGCATAACAACATCGTTCGTGCGTACATCTACAACAACAGCAGGCACAAGACCTCTGCTGTCAAATTTGATTTTAGAAATATCGATCTGCATTATAACCTCACCTCTATACCTCGAGAACGCAGATACTCCTTCACCTGCTTAATGGTGAAGGTTTTATAGTGAAAAACAGAGGCCGCCAGCACAGCGTCAGCGCCACCTTCTGTCAGCACATCATAGAAATCCTCCAGCTTGCCTGCACCGCCGCTGGCGATAACAGGCACATTTACGGCACTGCTTACGGCCTTCGTCAGAGCAATGTCATAGCCGTTTTTCGTGCCGTCGGCATCCATGCTTGTCAGCAGGATTTCTCCGGCACCGAGCGCTACGCCTTTTTTTGCCCATTCCACGGCATCAAGTCCCGTCGGCTTACGCCCGCCCTGCACATAAACCTCCCACTTGTTCTCACCGCATTTACGTGCATCAATTGCGAGAACAATGCACTGGTTACCAAACAGTTTGGCACCGTCGGCAATCAGCTGCGGATTTTTTACCGCTGCGGAATTGAGCGAGGTTTTATCAGCACCGGCACGCAGAGCATTTTTGATATCCTCCACGCTGCTGATGCCGCCGCCGACTGTCAGCGGCATAAAAACCTTGGCCGCAGTTCTGCTGATAACATCCAGCATCGCCTTGCGCTCCTCAAAGGTCGCAGTAATATCAAGGAAAACAAGCTCATCAGCACCCTCGGCATCATAAGCCGCCGCACGTTCCACCGGGTCACCGGCATCACGCAGACCGACAAAGTTCGTGCCCTTAACAACACGTCCTTCCTTAACATCAAGACAAGGAATAATTCTCTTCGTAAGCATCTTATTCCTCCTTTGCCGCAGCAATTTTTAAAGCGTCCGGCAGATTAACGGCACCGGTATAAATTGCCTTACCGATAATGCAGCCTGCTACGCCATCCTTTTCGTATTTTTTTACGTTGCGGATATCATCGAGCGAAGCTACACCGCCGCTGGCAATAATCGGTACGCCACAGGCACGCGCCAACGCCGCCGTCGCTTCGGCATTTACGCCGCTGAGCATACCGTCACGGCTGATATCGGTAAAGATAATCGTTGCCACACCATATTCTGCCATGCGCTTGGCCAGCTCGGTTGCGACAACGCCGCTTCCTTCGCCCCAGCCTTCGATAGCTACATCGCCGTTCTTCGCATCAATGCCGACAGCGATATGTCCGGGATATTTGGCGCAGGCCTCTTTGACAAGCTCAGGATTCTTTACGGCAGCGCTGCCCAAAATCAGGCGCTCCACACCCAGCTCCAAAAGCTTTTCTACTGCCTGCAGATTGCGAATACCGCCGCCAAGCTCGACAGGAATTTTTACAGTTTTAAGAATGCGTTCAATCACAGGCAGGTTTTTGCCCTCGCCCGCCAGCGCACCGTCAAGATCAACAAGATGCAGCCATTCGGCACCGCAGGCCGCCCACTTGGCAGCCATCTCCGCCGGGTCATCGGCAAAAACAGTTTCTGCATCAAAGCGTCCCTCCGTCAGACGCACGCAGCGTCCGCCACGGATATCTATTGCAGGATATATAATCATAATTTTCCCCTCATAATTCAACAAAATTTTTCAGCAGGCGCATGCCGACTCTGCTCGACTTTTCCGGATGGAACTGAAAGGCCTGAACATTACCGCGTCCCACGGAAGCAGTAACCTCCATGCCATAGTCGCAGACCGAGGTAATAATGCTTCTGTCCTCTGGCTCTGCATGGAAGCTGTGCACAAAGTAAACGTATTCACCCTCCGCACCCTCTAAAAGCGGTGAAGGACTGCGCAGCTCCAGCTTATTCCAGCCCATATGCGGAATCTTCAGCTCGGTATCAAGCAGGCGCACCTTGCCTTTGAAGAAGCCCAGGCCCTTAACGCCCAGCGCTTCGTCGCTGCCCTCAAACAAAAGCTGCATGCCCAGGCAAATGCCCAGAAAAGGCTTGCCGCTGTGCAGGCTTTCCGTAATCACGGGAATCAGGCCCGACTTTTCCAGGTTAGCCATACAATCGCCAAAAGCACCCACGCCCGGGAGCAGAATCTTTTCAGCCTGCGCAATCACAGACGCATCGCTTGTCACCACAGGCTCCGCACCGATAGAACGCAGTGCGTTCTGCACGCTGTAAAGATTGCCCATGCCATAATCTATAATCGTTATTTTTTTACTCATATATTTTCCCTCATGCTAACTCAAAACATGTGTGAAGCAACGGTGCTTTATAACACGCATTAAAGTGTCCCCTTGCTGCTCATAACACCATGCACACGGCTGTCAAAGGCTACTGCCTCGGCCAACGCTCTGGCAAAACCTTTGAAAATCGCTTCGATGATGTGATGCGTATTCTTGCCGTAAAGCACGCGGATATGCAGCGTGAGGCCTGCCTGCATTGCCAAAGCGCGGAAAAATTCCTCCGTCATCTCGGCATCGTAAATGCCAAGCTGTACCTTAGGAATATCCGCGTCAAAAACAAGATACGGACGGCCGCTGAAATCCAGACACACCTGTATCAGCGCTTCATCCATCGGCAAAAAGCAGTTGCCGTAACGGTGAATGCCTGCCTTATCGCCCACAGCCTCCTTCAGCGCCTGGCCTAAAACAATACCGCAGTCCTCTACCGTATGATGGCTGTCAACATCTAAGTCGCCCACAGCATGCACCACCAGATCACTGAAGCTGTGCTTCGCCAAAAGCGTCAGCATATGGTCAAAAAAGCCGATGCCTGTATTTATTTCGCAGCTGCCGCTGCCATCAAGGCACCATTCGGCGCTGATGCCTGTTTCCAGTGTTTTTCTTTCTAAATTACCGCTTCTCATGCTTTTACCTCCGCACACAGCTCGGTGATTTTAGCAATAATCTGCTTGTTTTCTTCAGGCAAGCCGATAGTGATACGCAAGCAGCCCTGCAGCACCGGATGCGTGCTGAAATCACGCACCAGAATACTGTTGGCCAAAAGATATTTAAAGATCAGCTTGCCTCCTGCCGCCTGCTCCGGCAATCTTTCGCTAAATTTCGCCGCATAAGCCTTGGCAAGCTGCTGCATCAGTTCCCCCTCCGCACGGAAGGTAACAAAATTAGTTGCCGTCGGCCATACCTTAAAGCCTAAGGTTTTCAGACAATCTGCAAATTTATCGCGTTCCTCGCGGATGGTTTTGATGCGTTCTTTATACAATTCCTTGTTTTCGTAAACTGTTTTAGCGGCCATCAGCGTAAAGGCATTTACATGATACGGCAGCAGCGCCTTGCCCAGCTGACGCACCAGCCCCAGCGCACCCACTGCATAACCGCAACGCAGACCTGCCAGCCCATAGGCCTTGGAAAAGGTGCGGAAAACCATCAGATTGCTGTAGCGTCCGACTAAGCTCAAAGTAGAGCCTGCTACCAGCCACAGCTTGTGCATCGGACGCAAATCATTCGGTGCCAGCTCCTTGCCATCGGCAAATTCCATGTAAGCCTCATCCATAATAACAGGGCAATCTACATTAGCAATAATTTTTTCCATAGCTGCCAGGCTGTTATAGTTGCCTGTAGGATTGTTCGGATTGCAGACAATCAACAGTGAAGGCTGCTGCTCCTTACAAAAGCTGATAACGCTGTCAGCATCAACAAAGCCTTCGGCTGTCAGCGGATAGCGCACCTCCTCGCTGTCGGAAAGGGCAGCGTATTCGCCGTACATAGAAAATGACGGCCAGGGTACGGCAATCTTTTTGCCGGGCCCGCCAAAAACATAACAGGCCTTTTCCAACAACTCGCTGGAGCCGTTGCCGATTTTTACACAGTCAATATCTACATCCAGCTCTTTGGCAATCACTTCGCACAGGTTTTCCGATTTAATTGGCGGATAACGGTTAAACGGGAAGCGTGCGGTGCGCTGGGTAATCTTTTCCGCAATCTCCTGCGGCAGCTGGTAATTACTTTCGTTGGCGTTAACAATAATATCCGCCGCCACGCTTTCTACGGCATATTCTTCCATCGCCTCAATACTTTGGCGAACAGTAAAGCTACTCATCTTCTGCCTCCTTATTTACCCACACGTTTACGGATAGCGTTTGCATGAGCCTGCAGTCCCTCTGCTTCAGCCAAGGTAATAATATCGTCGGCAGCGGCCATAAGTGCCGGAGCAGTGTAGGCAATAATGCTAGTTTTCTTCATAAAGGTTTCTACGTTCAGTACGGAATAGAATTTCGCCGTACCGCCTGTCGGCAGAACGTGGTTCGGTCCTGCATAGTAATCGCCCAGCGGTTCCGGTGAATAAGCACCCAGGAACATTGCGCCGGCATTACGGATATACGGCATAATTTCGAACGGTGCCTTAGTCATGATTTCCAAGTGCTCCGGTGCGGAAAGGTTAGCCATTTCGATAACGGTAGGCATATCCTTGGCAAGGACGATCTTACCTGCCTGCTGCAGAGAGGTACCGGCGATTTCCTTACGCGGCAGCTGTGCCAGCTGCACTTCGATTTCCTCGCCCACAGCGTTGGCCACACGCTCGCTGTCGGTAATCAGAATGGCGCAGGCCAGCGGATCATGCTCTGCCTGGCTCAGAAGGTCTGCTGCCAGATAAGTCGGGTTAGCGCTGTCATCTGCTACAATCAAAATTTCGCTCGGACCGGCAAGCATATCAATATCAACGTGACCGATAACGGCTTTTTTCGCCAAGGTTACAAAGATATTGCCGGGGCCGGTGATTTTTTCTACCTTCGGTACGGTTGCGGTGCCAAAGGCCAGTGCAGCAATTGCCTGTGCGCCGCCCATTTTATAAATTTCGGTAACACCGATTAATTTTGCCGTTACCAGCACGTTCGGATTAACCTTGCCGTCCTTTCCGGGCGGTACGGCCATCACAATGCGGGGAACGCCGGCCACCTTTGCCGGGCAGGCATTCATCATTACAGACGAAGGATAAGCAGCAGTGCCGCCGGGAACATAAATACCGACGGAATCAACCGGGGTAACCTTTTGCCCCAGCAGTGAACCGTAAGGACGGTTCGTAAGCCAGGTTTTCGGCATCTGCTCTTCATGGAACTTCATAACATTGGCAATGGCACGCTCCAAAGCAGCCTTTACTTCCGGTTTGACAATAGCTTCCGCTTCCGCAAATTCTTCCTCGGTTACGCGGATATTTTCCGGTGTCAGCTCTACGCGGTCAATCAGCTTAGTATAGTAAAAAAGGCTTTCGTCACCGTTTTTACGCACATCAGCAACAATCTGATCAACAACCTGTGCTGCCGTCATGTGTCTGCCGAACATAGCGTCCGTGCCTGCCTGAATGCGCGGCGATAATTCCACCTCGTCAAAAGCTTTCTTCTTCATTAAAGCAGCAATCTCTGCTGCGCTCATCTTTCTTGCGTCTGTAACCTGCATTTTATTTATCCTCCTCATTTAAAACAATACGTAAATCCTCAACCAGCTTGTGCAAGCGCGCAAATTTCAGCTTAAAGCTGGCGCGGTTGGCAATCAGTCTGGCAGTAGCGGTAAAAATAGAATCAACCTCCGCCAGTTTATTTTCTTTCAGGGTGCGCCCTGTTTCTACTATATCTACAATCATTTCACTCAGGCCTACGATAGGTCCAAGCTCAATCGAGCCGTTGAGCTTCACAATTTCTGTCTGAATTCCCAGCTTATTGAAATAAGCCTTGGCGCAGTTCGGATACTTCGTTGCTACCCTCAGGTGAGCATAATCCGTCAGCTTGGCGCGTCGCTTGGCCTCCGGCACCGCCATCATCAGACGGCAGCGGCCAAAGCCCAAATCCAGAAGCTCCACCACGTCTTTATCCTGCTCCAGCAGTACATCCTTGCCGATGATACCGATATCTGCCGCACCGTATTCAACATACGTCGGTACATCAACGGTTTTGGCAATAATAAAGCGTACCTTGGTTTCCTCGTTGCTGATTACCAGCTTGCGTGAATCCTCGGTAACGTTTTCGGCGCTGTAGCCTACCTTCGCCAGCAGGCGTACAGACTTATCGAACAGCTTGCCCTTCGGCAATGCTATAGTAATGTATTCGTCCATAAAAATACCCCTCTATATTTCCCAGCTATAAGCTTAATGTGTATACTATCTTTTCTTTAAGCTTATTCTACATATACTAACGATTTACAGCCATATTCCTTTACGGCAAGCGCTGCTCCCTGCAGGTCCGCAGCCTCGGTCAGCAGCTTCACGCTGCGACCTTCGCGGCGCAATGCTGTCGCTTTGGCAATCGCCTCCGGCAGCTTGCCTTCGCTCCAGGCTACCAGCACGTCCCAGGTGCGGTTATTGGTAGCAACACCGTTGCGCTCCAAAGCCAGCAGTACGCGGTCCACGCCAACGGCAAAGCCTGTTGCCGGGCACTCCAGACCGAAGCGCTGCATCATCTTATCGTAGCGTCCGCCGCCTGCCACCGGATAACCCATTTCCGGCAGATACACTTCAAAAAGCATGCCCGTGTAATAGTCAAGCGAACGATATAAGCCAAGATCAAAGCTCAAATAGCCTGCTGCACCGTAAGCATCCACCAGCTTGTAGATTTTGCGCAAATCATTCAGCGCGCCTTGGCACTTAGCGTTAGTTACTATTGCAGCAACCTTGTCCAAAAGCTCTATGCCGCCCTGCAGGAAGAGGAAATCGGCAAAAAGCTGCTTGATTTCCGGACGGATATTTTCCATCGCATCTGCCATCTGCTGCATGCCCACAGCATCATGACGGCGCAGGTAATCCTTCAGCTGCTGCAGCTGAGCAGCATCAAAGCCCGCTTCCTCCGCCAGGCCGTTGATAAAATCAACGTGGCCCAGGCTGATAGCGAACTTCTGCAAGCCTGCAGCCTGCAATGCTTCGGCTGCCAGCACGATAACCTCGGCATCGGCAGCGGCACCGCTGGCACCCAGCATTTCTACACCGGCCTGCTCGAATTCGCATTGGCGTCCCGCCTGAATTTCTTCATAACGGTAAAGATTTGCCAGATAGCAAAGACGTTTAATCTTTTCGCCGCCCTTCAGGCGTGTCGCTGTCAGACGGGCAATCGGTGCCGTCATATCATTGCGCAGCGCCAGCAGATTATTGCTGCGGTCAAAAAAACGGAAGTCCCCTTTGCTACCTGCGGCGCCAAAAGTATCAACATATTCGAAATCAGGTGTTTTTACCTCATCATAGCCCCATTTGTCAAAAACGTTGATAATCGCATTTTCAATTCCGCGGCGTGTCTTCATCTCTCCCGGCAGAATATCCTTGGTTCCGTAGGGAACCTGATACACCTTATTAGTCATCTTTTTTCTTCCCCTCTTTTATAACTTGCATGACAGAATTATAACCGTCAGCGCCGTAAACAAGACAACGTTTAACGCGTGAAATCGTCGCGGTGCTGGCACCGGTTTTCTCTACGATAGTTTCGTAAATACAGCCTTCATCCAGCATGCGCGCTACCTCCAGGCGCTGTGCCATTGCCTTCAGCTCGCTGATAGTACAGATATCCTCAAAAAATTTATAGCATTGCTCCTCATCCTTTAAGCTGAGAATCGCTTTGAATAACTGGTCTGTTAAATGATCATGAATATTTGCTGCCATTTTTTAGTTTCCTCCTGTGCGTTACGTGCATATAACGATAGTACTTTAACTCACTAACTTGTAAAAATACTTTAATACTTTATCTTGTGAAAGTCAAGAAGAATTTACAAAAAATCTTTTTTCCGCAGGTTTTGTAAAAAATTTCGCATTTCGCTTTACAATTACCTAGTATTTTGATATAATTTGAGCAATTCCTGAAATCCATTGGACGCAGCTTTACAGCTTTACAGTTTTTTCGTAAATTTTACGCAAAACTGTTGACAATATCCTAAAATAGATGTATGATTATTTCATTCAAACTTAACAGAGATTTCATCAAGAGTAGCTGAGGGACTGGCCCGATGAAGCTACGGCAACCACACATCAGTGAACGGTGCCAATTCCAACGGATAATTCCGGCAGATGAAGATTACAGATGCAACGTATCCTTCGCCGTGCCGGTGAAGGATTTTTTTACGCCGGCCGTCAATTCCGACAGCAGACGTACACCGGAGAATGCGACTCTCAAGCAGCATCCGCTGACTTCTATTGGAAAATAATCTCTCACACTCAAATAAGGACTGCTGAAACTTGCAGTCACATTAGAAAGGAACACAAGAATGATAGAACTAGTTAATGTAGAAAAAACCTACTACAGCAAGGCCGGCGACATCCATGCTCTGCACAAAACAAGCCTGAGCATCAAGGCCGGCGAAATTTTCGGTATCATCGGTCTTTCCGGTGCCGGCAAATCCACCTTGGTGCGCTGCATCAACATGCTGGAAAAACCTACCGCAGGCCAGGTATTCGTTGACGGCCAGGAGCTGACCGCCATGAGCGAAGCACAGCTGCGTAAAGCACGTCAAAGCATCGGCATGATCTTCCAGCACTTCAACCTGCTGGCAAGCCGTACTGTTTATGATAACATCGCTTTTCCGCTGGAGATCCAAGGTCTGAGCAAGAGCGAAATCGACAAGCGCGTACGTCCGCTGCTGGAGCTGGTACAGCTGGAAAGCCGTGCCAACTATTATCCCAGCCAATTATCCGGCGGCCAGAAGCAGCGTGTAGGCATTGCCCGCGCTCTGGCAAGCAATCCTAAGGTACTGCTGTGCGACGAAGCAACCAGCGCCCTCGACCCGCAGACCACCAAATCTATTCTGCATCTGCTGCAGGACATCAACAAAAAGATGAACCTGACCATCGTGCTGATTACGCACCAGATGGAGGTTGTAAAAACCATCTGTGACCGCGTTGCTGTTATCGAAAGCGGCGAAATCATTGAAGAAGGCCCGATGATTGACGTTTTCACCAATCCGCAGCATCCCACTACCAAGGAATTTACCAAGAGCGTTATCAACGCCGAGCTGCCTGATATCGTTAAACAGATGAAATTAAGCGATACCTATACAGAAGGCAGCAAGCTGCTGGCGCGTATCTCCTTCATCGGCGACAGTGCCAGCGAGCCTATTATTTCCGGCATGGTAAAACATTTTGATGTTGACGTAAGCATTATTTCCGGTAATACCGACCAGCTGAAGGATGTCCTCTTCGGCACCCTGCTGATTGAGATTTCCGGTAACCGCGAGCGCATTAAAAATGCATTGGAATATCTGCATCAGCAGCATCTGAAAACGGAGGTAATTGGCTATGAGTCCTGATATGATTGACCTTTTAATAAAATCCTTTTGGGAAACCTGCTACATGGTTTTCGCTTCTACCGCACTTTCCACTTTAATCGGCATTCCGCTGGGCGTAATTCTTACCGTAACCCGCAAGGACCACATTCTGCCGAACCAACCGCTTAACACTATTCTGGGCGCGATTGTCAACGCAACGCGTTCCACTCCTTTCATTATATTAATGGTAGCAATTATTCCGCTGACACGTATGATTGTCGGCTCTTCCATCGGTACTACCGCAGCAATCGTGCCGCTGACTATTTCCGCAGCACCGTTCATTGCACGTATCATTGAATCTTCTCTGCTGGAAATTAACCCCGGCATTATCGAAGCAGCACAGGCTATGGGTGCAAGCCCGATGCAGATTATCACTAAGGTACTGCTTCCCGAAGCAATGCATTCTATCGTACTGGGTGTAACGCTTGCCATCATCAGCTTAATCGGCTATTCCGCAATGGCCGGCACCTTAGGCGGCGGCGGTCTTGGTGACCTGGCAATTCGCTACGGCTACCAGCGCTTCCAGATGGATGTTATGATTGCCACCGTTGTCGTGCTCATCGTCATGGTACAGGCAATGCAGTCCTTAGGCGACTACGCATCTAAAAAATTAAACAAAAACAAACTGTAATCTACAAGCCAAATGAGGGTTTACAACGATGAAGCGAGTTTCATCGACGTAATAAAGAAAAAGCCGCTTCTGCCTGGCAGCAGACCACCATTATTTTAGGGAGGAACAACTTATGAAGAAGATTACCAAACTTTTACTCACAGTTGCGCTTTGCGCACTGACCATCATCGCCGCAGGCTGCGGTGGTGACAACAAGGAAGCCGATAAAAAGGCTGACCCGAACGCACCTGTTAAAATCGGTGTAACCGCCGGTCCGCACGCTGAAATCATGGACAACGTTAAAAAGCTGGCTGAAAAGCAAGGCCTGAAAATTGAGGTTGTCGAATTCTCCGACTATGTAACCCCGAACGTATCCCTGGCACAGGGCGAGCTGTTTGCCAACTCCATGCAGCATGCTCCGTATCTGGCAGCAACCCTGAAAAAAGAACCTAAATTCGAACTGGTTGAAGCTTTCAAAACCGTAAACTTCCCGATGGCTATCTACTCCACCAAATATAAAAAGGTTGAGGATATCCCGGCAGGCGCAACCATCGGCATTCCTAACGATCCGTCCAACGGTGCTCGCGCACTTCTGGTTCTGGCTGACAAAGGCTTCATCGAAGTTAAGGATAAAAACGATGTTTCTACATCTATAGCAAGCATTACCAAAAATCCGAAAAACTACAAGATTCAAGAGCTGGACGCTGCTTCTATTCCTAAAGCAATGGGCGACCTTGATATTGCCGTAATCAATGCCAACTATGCACTGGTTGCCAAACTGAACCCGTCTAAGGACAGCCTGTTGGTCGAACGCGCTGATAACCCGTTTGTTAACATCTTCGTAACCACCAAGGCTAACGAAAAGGATCCGCGCATTGAACAGCTGAAGAAGATTTACACCTCCGCTGAAAACAAAAAATTCATCGAGGATCACTTCAAAGGCTCCATTACTCCGGCATTCTGATTTACCGAAGTATAGTACAAAAGCTCCCGCAGACTTCTGTGGGAGCTTATTTCTTAGCTTACCGCAATTTCTAAAAAAAATTTGCGTTTAGCACTTTACAAATTTAGCGTACTAAAGTATAATGGGTACATAGTTAAATGCTAATTAACAAATGAGGTGTGGAAAATGAAAAAATTAGTAGCTTTAGTAATGGGTCTGATGATGATGCTCATGATGGTTGCCGGCTGCGGCAGCGACGGCCCGAAAAAAATGGTAATCGGCCTGGACGATAACTTCGCTCCTATGGGTTACCGCAATGAAAAGAACGAAATCGTCGGCATGGATATCGACCTTGCACGCGAAGCCTGCAAGCGTGCCGGCATGGAAGTAGAATTCAAGCCTATCGATTGGGGTGCAAAAGAAGCAGAGCTCAAATCCAAACGCATTGACGCTATCTGGAACTGCTTCACCGTTAACCCGGAGCGTGAAAAGGTATATGGCATGTCCAAGCCTTACATCAACAACTCCCAGCTGGTTGTTGTTCCTAAGGATTCTCCGATTAAAACCCTCGAAGATTTAAAGGGTAAAATCGTAGCGGTACAGGATGACAGCACAGGCTCCTACCTGCTCGAACAGCCTGCACACAAAGAGCTGGCAGCTTCCATGAAGGAAGTTCGCAAATATCCCGACTTTGCAGCTATTTACATGGAAATAGACAACAAACGTGTTGATGCTGCTATCGTAGACGCAGTTCTTGCTCGCGGCTATTATGACAAAAAGAAACCCGGTGCCTACAGAATTCTTGAGCAGAACATGGGTGATGAGGTTGTAGCAATTGCCTTCCGTAAGGACGACAAAGACTTCAAAGACCGCATCGACAAAGCTATGGATGAAATGAAAAAAGACGGTACCTGCAAAAAGATTTCCGAAAAATGGATGGGCGCAGATATCACAAAATATTAATTTGTTATCACTTGAGGGCTGTCGCATTTAGCGGCAGCCCATATTATAATTATATGGAGAGAAATAATTTATGGATTACGTTTTAAATATCATCCCTCAGATGATGGATGGCTGCCTGGTATCATTTCAAGTTTTTATTATCACCATCGTACTGAGCATTCCGTTGGGCATTTTGCTCAGCCTCGGCCGTGTTTCCGGCATTAAACCCCTGCAGGCCCTCATCGGCGGCTATGTTTGGATTCTGCGCGGCTCCCCGCTTATGCTGCAGATTTTCTTCGTTTACTTCGTACTGCCGTCCGTCGGCATCCGCCTGCCGGACTTTGAATCTGCTATCGTAGCCTTTGTATTAAACTACGCTGCCTACTTCTGCGAAATCTTTCGCGCCGGCATTCAGGCAATTCCTGCAGGCCAATATGAAGCAGCGCACACTCTGGGTATGAACTACGTGCAGACCATGCGCCGCATTATCCTGCCGCAGGTTATCCGCATCATCCTGCCGCCTATCAGCAACGAAACCATTACCCTGGTAAAGGATACATCTCTGGTATACGTGCTGGCGATGAACGATCTGATGCGTACCGCACGCAATTTGGTACAGCGTGACTTTTCTATTACCCCCTTCATCGTTGCTGCAGTCTTCTACCTGCTGGCAACTCTGATTTTAACCCTTGTTTTTGAACGTCTGGAAAAACGCTTCTCCAGATATGACCAATAGGAGGAGTAACAGCTATGACAACAAAAATCAAAGCAACCAATATCTGGAAAAAATTCAACAATCTGGAAGTACTCAAAGGCATCGACCTGGAAGTAAACGAAGGCGAAGTTGTTGCCGTAATCGGTCCTTCCGGCGGCGGCAAAAGCACCCTGCTGCGCTGCCTCAACAAGCTGGAAACAATCGATAAAGGCAGCATCACCATCGACGGTGAAGAGCTGTGCCGTGAAACCTCCGGTGGCACGGAATACGTCAAGAACAATGATGTCCGCCGCATTGCCTGCAAAATGGGCATGGTATTCCAGCAGTTCAACCTTTTTCCGCACATGACTGTTCTGGAAAACCTGATTGAAGCACCCGTCAACGTACAAAAGCGCGATAAAGCCGAAGTAATCAAGGAAGCAGAGGTTCTGCTGGCAAAGGTTGGTCTTTCCGACAAGCGCGATGTTTATCCGCGTAAGCTCAGCGGCGGCCAACAGCAGCGTGTAGCTATCGCCCGTGCTTTAGCCATGAAGCCTGCTATTATGCTTTTTGACGAGCCTACCTCTTCTCTGGATCCGGAGCTGACCGGTGAGGTTTTGCGTGCTATGCGCGAGCTGGCAGACGAAAAAATGACCATGGTAGTCGTAACTCACGAAATGGGCTTTGCCCGTGAGGTTGCCACCAAGGTTGTTTTCATGGCTGACGGTCATGTGCAGGAGCAGGGCAGTCCGGAAGAAATTTTTATTAACCCTAAAAACGAACGTCTGAAATCCTTCTTAAAAGTAATTTTAAAGTAATCAGATAAAGGTTTCTAAATTAATTCACAGATTACACCTACCTTTGTCATATATGTTTGTTACAATAATACTCGAGGATGAAAGGAACCTATTGAACAAGGCAAGCAAAGAAAGGTGATTTCAATGCACGTTAAAATTCTTGGCCCCATGACTAAGCAGGCAGAGCTGCTGCTGCAGAATACCGCTATTGCTTTAAAGAAGCTCAAGGTTAAGGCTGAGTTTGAAAAAGTTTCCGAATTCCAAAAGGTAGTGGCCTATGGAGTGATGGCCTTCCCCGCTTTAGTCATCGACGAAAAGTTAGTTGCTGTCGGCAGCACGCTTTCGGTAGATGAAGCCATGACTCTTATAAAGCAACTCTCCTAAACATATCTTTTCATCATACACCTCTCCTTAAAATACACCGCACCGTGCGAAATGTGCGGTGTATTTTTTTGTTTCGGAAGCATTTTGATTAATGTAAAATTTATGTAAAGTTCCTTACGCACTTTTAACATCATAAAATTTCTAGTATAATAGGTATAGGTATACGCTGTTTTACAGCAATCATGGATGCATACAAATTAAAAAAGGGGACTTATTTTTTATGCTTGCTTATTTCTTGGCATTTTTAGGCGGTATCGCCTTGTTTATGTATGGTATGCAGCTGATGGGTGACGGTCTGCAAAAGGCTGCCGGCGCTAAGCTGCAAAAGATTTTGGAGGCCATGACAGGCGTGCTCGCTATGGGCATTCTGTTGGGCGCAGTTGTTACTGCTGTGCTGCAGGCCAGCGGTGCTACCACCGTTATGACCGTAGGCCTGGTAAATGCAGGTCTGCTCACGCTGAAGCAGGGGTTCGGCATTATCATGGGTGCCAACATCGGTACTACTATGACGGCACAGCTCATCGCCTTCAAGCTTTCCGACTATATCACGATTTTAATCTTCATCGGCTTTTTGATGCAGCTGCTGGCGAGAAAAAGCCGCACAAAATATCTTGGCCAGGTTATGCTGGGCTTCGGTATTCTGATGCTGGGCATGGATATGATGGGCAAAGCTGTTATGCCTCTGCGTAACTATTCCGGCTTTGTGCATTTCATCGAGGTTTTCTCCAGCAATCCGTTGCTGGGCATCGGCATCGGTATGATTATGACTGTACTGATTCAGTCCAGCAGTGCTACCATCGGTATTCTTATCGCTATGGCCGGTCAGGGACTTATTCCGTTGGAGGGTGCGATTCCTGTACTGCTCGGCGACAATATCGGTACCTGTATTACTGCCGTACTCGCTTCGCTTCGTGCTAACCTTACGGCTAAGCGTGTAGCTGCAGCTCACGTAATGTTCAACGTTATCGGCAGTATAATTTTCGTAATCTTGATGCCGTTCTTCATTAAATTCGTGCTGCTCGTATCGCCTGACGGCGACATTGCGCGTCAGATTGCGAATGCGCACTCGGCGTTCAACATTTTGAACACGCTGCTCTTTATGCCCTTTGTCAACCCTTTCATCAAGCTGGTAGAAAAGATTGTGCCGGGCAAGGCAGAAATCATTTCCATGCGCCCTGTTTATCTTGACAAAAACATGCTGAACACTCCCTCTATCGCTATCAGCCTTGCTGTCAAAGAGGTTGTGCGTATGGGCGAGCTGGCACGCAAGGACGTGCGCCTGGGCATGGAGGCTATTCAAAGCTTTGATGCCGACAAGGTAAAATATGTTCTGGAGCACGAGCCTGTTGTCGATGCGTTGGAGCGAGATATTACCGACTATCTGACGCAGATGAGCTCCTCTGAAATGAGCGAAAGCCTGACGACACGCCACACCGGTCTTTTGCACGCCTGCACGGATATCGAACGTATCGGTGACCATGGTGAAACATTGGCTAAACGCGCACGCAAGCTTGTTGAGGATGACGTGGTTTTCTCTGACGAGGCTAAGGCCGAGCTGCTGCAGCTCAGCGAAATGGTACTGCGTGCCTCCGGACGTTCATTGGAAGCACTGGAGAAAAATGATAAGGTTATTGCGGAGGATGCTGTGCGTCTGTGCCGTGAGGTTAAGCAATATCAGAAGGAAATCCGCAAGAATCACATCACGCGCCTTAACGAACATATCTGCAATCCTACTGCAGGCTTCGTTATGATGGAGCTGCTGATTAATATGAAGCGTGTATCCGATCATTCCAAAAACATTGCCCAGCTGGTGCAGGGAACATTCTAAAACTTATAAAGCAACAGCAAGCATACAGACTACCGCTCAACATAGTCTGTATGCTTTTCTTTTGCGTAAAAGCATTGCTAAGCTAACAGAGTACGTACATAATTAATCCGCACTTTCTCATATGCGCTTATGAATTTACTCAAGTATACTTTAGTAAATCGTACTTGAGTAAATTTACTCGAAATACTGCAAACCCTGCTTACCTAAAACGACCATATAATCACCATAGTCTTATTCTTACATACCTATTTTGCTGTACTTATAAAATCACAGCTTTTTCACAAAATCTTTGCTATAATTTAAGTAAGCAAGGACTGCGTTTCCGACTGCTACAGTCTTAGCGCAGTCCTTTTTGGTTACGCGTAGAGCCATAATCGGCTTTACGGTTTTTTATTATACCTATTGCAGCAGAGATTTTTATAATATATAAGTTTGTAAACTATATTATATATATTGAGCACAACATTTCTCCGCTGCAAAACGACGAAACGCTGCAGCGTTTTGCACTTTTTTTACTTTAATTATTGATGACACCTTTTACTAATTACAGGTAAAGTATTACAATATAAGATGAGTATTTATCAGCTTAGATTCAGATTATAAAAAAAGAATGTGAACATGCTTCAGACATGGCTCTGAACGTCATATTCGCAGGAGGTTACTATGCAGATAGGATTGGATATTGGCAGTACAACAATTAAAATCGCCGTACTGGACGATGCAGGCAATCTGCTATTCCATAAATACGAAAGACATTACAGCCAGATTGCAGAGAAAATTCTGGCCCTACATAAAGAATTGATGACTAAATTCCCTACACTGCATAGCGCACGTCTGGCCATCAGCGGCAGCGGCGGTATCGGTGTAGCAGACAGCTGCGGACTGCAATTCGTGCAGGAGGTTTTTGCGGAAAAAATCTGCGCTGAAAAGCTCAATCCCGGAACCGACGCCGTTATCGAATTAGGTGGCGAGGATGCCAAAATCCTCTTCTTAGGCCGCCATTTTGACGCACGTATGAACGACAGCTGCGCCGGAGGCACCGGTGCTTTTATCGACCAGATGGCTTCCCTGCTGAATGTAGAAACACCCCAAATGAACGAGCTGGCACAGCAGGCACATAACACCTACACCATCGCCAGCCGCTGCGGCGTTTTCGCCAAGAGCGATATCCAGCCGCTGCTCAACCAGGGTGCGGAAAAAAGCGATCTGGCAGCCAGCATCTTCCATGCTGTAGCAAGCCAGGCCATCACCGGTCTTGCCAAAGGCCGTCCCATCAGCGGTAATGTGCTGTATCTTGGCGGACCGCTCACCTTTATGAGCTGTCTGCGTGATGCCTTTGACAGTGTTCTGAATATCAAAGGCGTCTGCCCGGAAAACAGCCTGCTTTATGTAGCAATGGGTGCAGCCTTCTGCGCCGAGCATGATGTGGATCTTACCACGCTGCCAGAAAAACTGCAGACAGCAGCACAGCACAGCTTTGAGCATCTGCCGCCGCTTTTTAAAAACGAAGGTGAATATACCGTTTTCAAGATGCGTCACTCTAAAGAAAGTGTCGCTATAGGTACCCCTGCGGAGGCTGGGGAAGCCTTTATCGGTATCGATTCCGGCAGTACGACTATTAAAATCGCTGTTATGAGTCCTGACGGCAAATTGCTTGATTCCTTCTATCAAAGCAATAAGGGTAATCCTGTTGTTGCCGTCCGCAATTATCTTACTGATTTCTATACAAAATATCCCAACTGCCGCCTGCTGGCAGGTGCAGTCACCGGCTACGGCGAGGAGCTGATTCGCCACGGCTTTGGTGTTGACTATGGTATTGTAGAAACCATGGCGCACTTTTATGCTGCCCAATATCTGGAGCCGGAGGTAGATTTCATTCTTGATATCGGCGGTCAGGATATGAAGTGCCTGAAAATCCATAACGGTGCCATCGACAATATCTTTCTGAACGAAGCCTGCTCCAGCGGCTGCGGCAGCTTTTTGCAGACCTTCGCCGAAATTCTGGGCTACACATCCGAGCAGTTCGCACAAATCGGCCTTAAAGCAGATATGCCTGTAGATTTAGGCAGCCGCTGCACCGTGTTTATGAACAGCAGCGTTAAGCAGGCACAGAAGGACGGTGCCTCTGTTGCCAACATCAGCGCCGGCCTGTCCATCAGTATTGTCAAAAACGCTTTGTATAAGGTTATCCGCCCGGCCAGCAAGGAGGCCATCGGCAAACACATCGTCGTTCAGGGAGGCACCTTCCTCAATGACTGCGTACTGCGCGCCTTTGAGCAGGAAATGGATTTGAACGTTATCCGCCCCAACATTGCAGGCCTTATGGGAGCCTACGGCGCCGCCCTATACGCACAGCGCCGCTACAAGGACGCACCGCATCAGACAACGCTGCTCAACCTGCAGCAGCTGGGTGAATTCGTTCACACCGTCAAGGGCATGACCTGCGGCCTGTGCAATAACCATTGCCACCTCACCGTCAACACCTTTGCCGGCGGCAAACGCTTTATCAGCGGCAACCGCTGCGAGCGCCCCATCACCCACATGGCCCCCAAGGATGAGCTGAACCTGTACCGTCAGAAGCTGCAGCTGCTCAAGGAATTGCCGGTTAATGAAACGCCTAAACGCGGCATTATGGGTATACCTATGGGCCTGAATATGTATGAGCTGCTCCCTTTCTGGAATGCCTTACTCTCCAGCCTGGGCTTCAAGGTTGTACACAGTCCGATTGAAGACAAAACTATTTACCGTCTTGGTCAGGGAACCATCCCCAGCGACACCGTCTGCTATCCGGCCAAGCTGATGCACGGCCATATAAAATGGCTCCTGCAGCAGGGAATCACCAATATCTTCTATCCCTGCATGACCTACAATATAGATGAACAGGGCACGGAAAACTGCTATAATTGCCCTGTTGTAGCCTATTATCCCGAAGTGCTGCACGCCAATATCCGTGATTTGAATAAGCCTGAGATACATTTCTTCTATGATTATCTTGGCCTGCTCCATAAAAAGAAGCTGGTCAAAAAACTGCAGGAAATGTTTTCCAATGCCTACCCGGATATCACCAAGGAGGAAATCCGAAAGGCTGTTGATGCTGCCTTCACTGCCTTTTATGACTATGAAGCACAAGTAAAGGCTAAAGGACAGGAAATCATCACCAAGGCACGCGAAGAGCATAAGCCTATCGTTGTACTGGCAGGCCGTCCCTATCACATCGACCCCAAGGTCAACCACAGTATCGACCGCCTGATTACCAACATGGGCGCTGCCCTCGTCAGTGAGGATGCCGTAAGCAGTCATATTAAGACCAAGGAACTCAACCGCGATTTGCAGGTGCTCAACCAATGGACCTATCACGGCCGCCTGTATGCGGCAGCCGAATATGTTGCCCAAAATCCTGATATGCATCTGATTCAGCTTGTAAGCTTCGGCTGCGGCTGCGATGCGATTACGGCCGATGAATGCCGCCGCCTCCTCGAAGAACGCGGACGCATCTATACACAAATAAAAATAGACGATATCGACAACCTTGGTGCTGCCAAAATCCGCATCCGCAGTCTGTTCTCCGCAGCCCAGCTTTTCGATATAGATAATAATTAAAGGAGATTTGCATATGCTACCAGCAGCTAACGTTAAGTTTACCCCCTTCACGGAGGATATGAAAAAAACGCATACTATACTTATACCCGGCATGCTGCCTATGCATTTTTCACTGCTGCAGGCAGCACTCGTAAGCTGCGGCTACAAAGCCGAGGTTCTGCACAACACAGGACGCGAAGTAATCGAAACCGGTCTGAAATACGTCAATAATGATATCTGCTATCCGGCACTGCTAGTTATCGGCCAGCTGATAAACGCTCTGGAAAGCGGCAAATATGACTTGGAGCACACTGCGCTGATTATCACCCAAACAGGTGGCGGCTGCCGTGCCTCCAACTATATCTATCTGCTGCGCAAGGCTTTGGAAAAAGCAGGACTTACCCATATTCCTGTTATCAGCCTCAATGTCAATGGTTTGGAGCAGCAGCCAGGCTTCCATCTGGATGCATCCATGGTGCATAAGTTCTTGGCTGCCGTTGTTTACGGCGATACCCTGATGTACCTGACGAATAAAACACGTCCCTATGAGGTTGTACACGGCGCTGCCGACAGACTGGCGCAAAAATGGCTGGCACGCTTGAGTGAAGCCTTCAAGAGCGGCAAGGCGCAGGCCTTGGGCACTATCAAGCAGCTTACTAAGGCTATTGCGCACGAATTTGCGGATTTGCCTATCACCAACAAGGAAAAAATCAAGGTCGGTATTGTCGGTGAAATCTACATCAAATATGCCGCATTGGGCAACAACAATCTGGAAGCTTTCCTGCAACGTCAGAACTGCGAATATATGCTGCCCGGTCTGATGAATTTCATCATGTACTGTGTTGATACTTATCTTACGGATTACAAGCTTTACGGCGGCAGCTTTATCAAATACAGTGTCAACAAAAGCGCTATGTGGTATTTGAAATATATGGAAGGCATTCTGCATCAGGCTCTCAGTATCGCTCCCTTCAGCGCCCCCGCCACCTATGAGGAAACTAAGGCTATGGCCAAGGGTGTTATCGGCTACGGCAACAATATGGGCGAAGGCTGGCTACTGACTGCCGAAATGCTGGAGCTGGTGCATAGCGGCTACACCAATATTATCTGTGCTCAGCCCTTCGGCTGCCTGCCTAATCACATCGCCGGCCGCGGCATGATTAACAAAATCAAGGAGATTGCCGAAGAAGCCAATATTTTGGCACTGGACTACGATGCCAGCGCTGCCCGCGTCAATCAGGAAAACCGTATTAAGCTGATGCTGGCGACAGCGAAGTAAAAGAAGCATAAAAAGATTTAAAGGAGTTCTGCCTCACGTTGGCAGAACTCCTTTTGTTTCAGAAAAATTTAGCATATTATCTGTTGCTATGCTCTAGACAAAAAAAGCTAACGTTCTTATATATTCTGCAAAAAAAAGGCCTACGCCTTACCGCAAGCAGTAAAGCATAGGCTTTTAAAAAACAACAAACAAAATAAATATAATGAACAAAATGAACAAAGTATTAAGTCATTTTGCAAACCAGCAGATTAGAACGTAAAGTTCAGGCCGCCTTCAAAGCTCCAGGTGTGTTCAACATCAGAGCCAAAGCCTTTAGTAAATTGAACGAAACCATTAGTGTTTTTATTCAATTTACCGGAAATGCCAACGCCTGCTTCATACCAGATGCCATCGTTATGGGTAGTAGCATTCATAATGCCGGTCCTATCGCTGGCAAGAATATCCTGATTACCCAGAAATTCATGGTAAGCATTAGCGTCAACATAGAAGGCAGTCTTATCATCAAGCTCTCTGCCGATGCGGAAGCCTACACGGCCGATTAAGCTGTCAGTACCGGAAAGCTGTACATCAGTACTTTGGCTGGTGCGATAATCGGTAGAAGCAAGATAAGTGTACTGCAGCTGAGCCTGAGGTTCAACATACCAGTTGTTTTCCAACGGGTTTTTGCGACCATATTCAAAGCTCAAAGCATAATAATTGTTATGGTAATCAGCGTTTACATTATTTTCGTCTTCCTGTTCAAGAGTGAATTTGTTAGAAACGCGACCGAATTTAGCAACGGTATCAAGATAATGACCTGTTTCTCTCAGTTGGGTATCATAGAAGGAAAGACCATAACGCTTAGTACTGCTTTCGCCGGTGACGCCTTTATAATCAGCACTGCCGGTTGTGTAGTTCACAGCTGCACCCTGCATATGCTTGCCATAGCTTGTGTCGCAACGCTTCCAGTCGTAGCCAAGCTCGGTCATGGTGTTTTTACCTTCGTAGCGGTTTGTTTTGCCGAAACGATCATGGCGTACACGTGCCCACATGCCGTCACCTTCATTAGAATAACGTGCTTCACCAAGACGCTTATTCAAAGTATCTGTAGTTACAGCATTGGCATAATCAAGAGCAGCTGCATTTTTAATAATGTTGCCGCTGTTGCTGGTAGTATTAACAGCAGTGTCGAGATACCAGTTAGTGCCTTCCTTAACAGGATTTTCAATGATTTCTTTCTTTATGTATTGAGGTAAGAACTTACCGTTTTCATCATACAAATCATCCCAATCTTCAATAGTTCCATTATTGACGTCTTGCTGAATTTTTTCAAAATCTACCGTTTCACGAGTAAAGGATTGACCAGAGAAGATAGCAGTAATATAGTCATTTCCCGGCTTATAGGTGCCTGCACCATCCTTACCGCCATTGAATTTTTCGTTGGTTTCAGTTGCTTCAGGATCAAATTTTTCGTTTTTAACGTTAAATGCTTCGTTGCTGACTTTATAGGTTACGTCATTAACGCCCTGATTTTTATAGAGCACAACCTTGAATTTTTCGTTAGGATTACGTTTGTAGTCATCACCGCCGGTTGTCGCAAAACGCATACCCTTCAAGTCTTCAGGTTTTAAACCATCCTTAAGGTTAGCCTGAATAGTCTGCACACCAGCCTCACTGAAGTCCTTAACATAAAGCATATCAGACTTATCTGCATTATTGCTGAGATTCATGATAAAGGTACCGTTACCAGTTACTTTACCTGCAGTAATAGAATACCCATCCTCTGCGTGCATATCAACAAGACCACCGTCTTTAAAATTCAGCGTATCAACAAAGCTCTTGCCATGCGCTTTCCAAATGGAATCATCTTTCATAGAAATATCGATTTTACCGGCACCAACTATAGGCAGTCCCTGCATCTCGAGTTGTTCCTGCATCGAATCAAAGCCAAATAATTTATAAAGGGCAGATTTATTAAGACCATCAAGGTCAGCCTTACGCCATACTATAGAACAAAATGTATCACAATCAGCATAGTTATCAGCCTGTCCCTCAAAAATGCTGTCCTTAGTCAAATTGATGTTTACATTGCCACCGCATTTTGCATATACATCGCCGTAAAGAGCAAGCTTGCCACCTAAATTGATGTGTCCGGAATTTTTCAACGTATTAACTAAATCTGCAACTTGGTTATTAATGAAATCGTCAACCTGCTCATCCGTCCAATCAGGATGACCTTCTTTAAGTTGTTCTTTGAGTTGTTCCAGTGTTTTAGGGTCCTCAAGCTGCTTAATAGCTACTTCAACCTGTTTATCAAGATTAAATCTGTCTGCCAGAATATCACCTTGAATATTGTAGCTACCTTCAGCATTATCCAATTTAATATTACCCACCAGTGAGCCACTGACGGCAAAGCTATTAACCGCTGCCTTTTCCGCATCGGCCACCGGCTCAGCATAAAGACCATTATAACCATCTTTGCCGGTCATATTAATATCCGCATTATCAACAATAATATCACCGACATGTCCGCATATACCAACAGATAAATCCTTACCATGGATATCGGAGATTTTCAAGTTATTTAAATGCATGTAAGCAGCTTCAGAGCCATTAGAAGAACCCTTAGCCATAATACCATAAGCCGAGCCCTGAGTGGAATTAATGTTGCTGATTACAGTATCACCTGTAATATCATAAGAGCAATCCGACATGGTACTATTTGCAAACTGTACTTCAATACCACCGACTATAGCATTATCTGCACCACCGGTAATATTTTCTATTGTGAAATTATTATCCTGCCCTTCATGAAAGCTTTGCCATAAAGCACCTTGAAGCAAACTACCGTATACATATTTACTTGTATCAGATTTGACATTGCCTACATAGATAGAGTCTGCTTTTAAAGTTTCCTTATTCATGCCATAACCCACATCTGTACCTGCCACCAAACCTGCTAAAGCCTCGGTAGAATCAGTGGTCAAATTATCTACACGAATAGTTGGAGCTTCTACTGTAGCGCCAAATACATACAGTCCATGTTTTTCACCAGTACTTGTAGTGTCATGGAAATTAATATTTGAAATATTTACACCTTCATTGGCAACTAATTTATCATACGCTCCTACATATACTGCTTTATTGTTGCTAGTAACAGAATCAGTAACATTGACAACTTTGGTCTGAACATCAGCCCCGATATGAACTAAATTATCCGTGGTATCAGCATTGCTTACAAAAATGCCATCTTTATATGCTCCGGCATTGTATGAGCCAACCCATACAGGCTTATCATTAGTTTCCGCAAAGGTCGGATTGGTGCCAAAGGTGAAACCACCCAAGGTCATCAAAACAGCCATTGCTAAAGCAGCATTGTATTTTTGTTTTTTGCTTTGGATATTTTTATTCATTTTATTATATTTTTTCCTTAATATACATGTTATAATGATTGCCTCTCGATTTTTATTAGTGGAATAATTTTATAAATTATAATATTTCATCTCTTTTATGTTAAGTTAATAGAATTAAATCGTTAATCTAAATATAATATTCACAATATTTTTTATCGTCAGAGTACTATTATTTTTTTGTTTTTGCACTGCTTATGTATTTTTTATTGCATCTGTGTTAAAATAAAACGAGAAAATTAGGTATCATTTTTATCTGCGTTTTTGATTTCTTTGAACAGGGTAATGCAAATTGATGATGAAATCAGCTATCTCAAACTTGATACGAAAGTGAGGCGAGAATTTATGCTTATGGAAGCACGTTTGTTAGATGAAAGACGTGAGGGCATTGCCGAAGGCAAGGAGATTGGCCTTGCTGAAGGCGAAGCTATCGGATTAGTAAAAGGTGAAGCTGAACATAAACTTAAAGTCGCTAAACTCATGTTAGCTAAAGGTTGCTATTCCCTGCAGGAAATCACGGAACTTTCCGGTTTATCTCTCGCTGATGTGGAGAAGCTGAAGGAAGAAGCTTAACCACTCTAATACTGATTTCACCAAGCAAATTGACGATGAAATCAGCTATCTCAAATTAGATACAAAAGTAAGGCGAGAATTTATGCTTATGGAAGCACGTTTATTAGATGAAAGGCGTGAAGGCATTGCTGAGGGCGAAGCAAATGCCAACATTGCTGCTAAGCGTCTTTTCAGCATGGACATTTCTGTATAGGATATCGCCAAGGCTACTTCTCTCCCGTTTGAACAAGTTGAAGCGTTGCAAGCTGAGCAATAACTATAAACTAAAATTAATATTATAATTAAAGGCGTTCTACCGTACTTAAGTAGAACGCCTTTACTGTTTTTGCTCCTTAACGACAGCCCTTTTCAAAGAAAACCTCCGCACCATCCCGCAACAAATAATTTACAATTTTTTTACTTGTAGCACACAAATATGCTGTGCTATAATATTCAGCGCAATTTTATAGAATGAAAGTCAGGTGCTTTATATATATGGAAAACAAAATCACTACCCGCGAATGGCTGCCGTTAATCGGCATGACAGTTTCCGCCTTTATTTTTAACACATCGGAATTTATGCCCATAGGCCTTTTGTCCGATATCGCCGCAGACTTCCGCATGACGGAAGCGCAGGCAGGTATGCTGATTACCATTTATGCCTACGTCGTAATGCTCATGAGCCTGCCGCTGATGATTGCCGCTTCCCGCTATCCGCTGCGCAAGCTTTTGCTGGCCACTATCAGCCTGTTCGCCGTATCGCATGTAGCCTCTGCCTTTGCCACCGGCTTTTGGACGCTGCTGCTTTCGCGTATCGGCGTAGCCTTCGCCCACTCCATTTTCTGGTCGGTCGCCTCACCTATCGCCGTGCGTCTGGTTAAAGGTCCCTTCAAAGCACTGGCTATGAGTATGATTGTAACCGGTACCGCTATCGCCATCATCGTCGGCCTGCCCTTAGGACGCATCATCGGCCTTTACGTAGGCTGGCGCATGGCCTTTATGTGCATTGCCGTTTTGGCCTTCATCGTATTGGCCTACATGTTCTTCGTCTTCCCCAAGCTGGAAAAAAGCGAACCGTTTACGCTTTCGCAGCTGCCGGTAATGCTGAAAAATCCTGTGCTCATCGGCCTCTATATCATGTCCTTTTTACTCCCCACAGGCTATTACACCGCCTACAGCTATATTGAGCCTTATCTGAAGCAGATTGCGCTGATGGATGAAGCCTGGATAACCATCACCCTGGTTATTTTCGGTGCAGCCGGACTTTTGGGCAGCGCAGCCTTTTCCAAATGGTATGATAAATGCCGCTATCACTTCTTCCGCATCACCGTCCTTGGCGTAGCAGTTGTTTTGCTGCTGCTCTACCCCGTAAGCATCAATCATTATCTTCTGGTGCTGCTCTGCGCAGTCTGGGGCATTTTCGTTACAGCCTTCAACGTTGTAGGCCAGGCAGAGCTTTTGCGCACAACTACTATGAGCACCTCCGCTGTGGCTATGTCGATTTACTCCGGCATTTATAATCTGGGTATCGGCAGCGGCAGCTATCTGGGCGGACTTATCTGTACGCATGCTTCCATCGCTTATATCGGTCTCGGTGGCGGCGCAATCGTGCTGCTTTCCTTTATTTACTGTGCCTTTTTCCTGATTCCTGCTATGCGCCGTCAGCAAGCAGAGCCTGAAAAATAAATTTAACCGCCGAAAAGCGTATAATAAACTGCATATTAAATTTCCTCACTTGCTATATTTCCTGTTTTTATTTATAATTAAGAGATACGTAAGATTACAAAGAAGGAGATTTTCTATCAATATGTCTGCAAGTACAACCAAAACCAAGAATCAACCATCCCGTAAACCTGTATTGTTGGATTACTTAAAAGCCTTCACTAAGGATAAATTAATTTTTGCAGCGCGTCAGCTCTGCATCACCTACAGCAAGCTCAAAAAGGACGAGCTGGCAGAAAAAATCTGCACAGAAATGCAAAAGCCGGAAATTGCAGCAAAACGTTTTGCTATTATGCCGGACGAAAATATTCAGGCCTTCGAAGCAGCCTTGGAGAAAAAATGCTTCCATCCTACCTACAGTGAATATGCACTGCTGCTGCCCTTTATTTCTATGGGCTACATTGTTTCCTATCCAGATGACTGCTTTGAAGCAGTAAAGGAAGCACGCACCGTCTACAAAAAAATCAACACCGCAGATTTCCAGGCTCGCCGCCAACAGCTGGCATGGCTTTTGGACTGCATCACCGCAATGTCCAGCCTGCACCTGATCCTGCCGGTAGAATTTTTCTGCGAAATGTATAATCAAAAAGCAGGCTTTGAGCTTACTCCGGAAACTCTGCCGCAATTACTTGCCGAGGTTCCGAGCAACTTTAACCCCTGCGCAATTAAAGACGGCCGCATCCTGCTCAAGAAAAATGACAGCGATGATTTCTACACCAGACTGGAACAGGGCAGAAAGCCCTTCGGCCTGTATAAGCCTACCGTAAAGGAAATCACCATGCTTTCCCACTACGGTTATATGCAATCTACCACCGCATATCAGGATCTGCATGACTTCTTTACTCAGGAGCTGAATGTTGCTGCACTGGATGCACATTACTGGTGCCAGTACATTTATGAATTCGAAAACTCCAACACCGACGGTAATACCTCTGAGCTGATTCAGAAGCTGCAGGCTAACATCCCTGCCTGGAACAATTACAGTCACCTCGGCAGACTTTCCGTACTGCTGCAGAACGCCCGCAACAATGCTACCCGCATGTTCTGCCTCGGCGGCCACACTCCCAACGAAACCATCAAGCTGCTGCGCGACGCACAGCAGGCGGCTCAGCAAAATACCCGTGTAGGTGCCAAAGCGAAAAAGGTTTATCCTAACGACCCCTGTCCCTGCGGCAGCGGCAAGAAGTATAAAAAATGCTGCGGTAAAAAGCACTGAGCAGCAGGCTATGCTTTAGCGTAAGAAGGGATTGCTATGAAGAAATTTTTAGTCGTTGATTTTGAATTTACTACCTACGAGCGCCCTGTCGGCCGTCCGCGCGGCTTCTTTTCCGAGATTATCGAAATCGGCGCAGTGAAGCTGGACGGCGAACCGCTCACCGACTGCGGACGCATCCAGAGCTTTGTCAAACCACATTTTTATCCTAAGCAGGCTAAGGATTCTATGGATTTTTGCATGATTACCGCTAAGGATATGCAGCAGGCCATTGAATTTCCTGCCATGGTGCAGGAGCTGGCAGCGCTGTATGAAAGCGGCGAAACCTACTTTGTAGCCTGGGGAACCGAGGATTATAAGGTACTGCAGACAGGCTGCGAGCGTCATAAAATCGAAAACCCCGTAAAATACGAGGACTATCTTGATCTGGCGCTGGCCTACCGCCTCTGGAAGGGTGATGACTACACCACCGGTCTGAAAAAGGCTACCGAGGAGCAGGAGGTCAACACCGCCGGCCTTTGGCACACCGCCTTTGACGATGCCAACAACACCGGTAAGCTGCTGATTGAAATGTTTAACCGCGGCTGGAAGCTGGAGGATTTCTTCGTTGCCCGCGAGGCTTACGAAGCAGAGCGCGCTGCCCGTCAGGCAGAGCGTGCCAAGCACCATAACGGTTACAGAAGATGGTAAAATTTTAAAGCGCATAAAAAAAGCTATCACCGGGCTTTGCCTGCTGATAGCTTTTTTGCTTTACATGCTGTTTATCTTTTAATAACGGCTGAAAACACCCTGCACCTCGCTGCGCTCCTGCGTCCGCAAAAGTGCTAATTGCAGCAAAAGGCGTGCCTTTTGCGGATTAAGGTTATCCGCATACAGGAAGCCCTGCTCCTGCCAACGCTCCAGACCTGCGGCAACAATACCGCTGCCTGTGCGGCTGGAACGCACAACCACAACGCCGCGGCTGACAGCCTCCGCCAGCGCCGCCTCCACCGCCTCATGAATGCTGCCCATGCCGCTGCCGGCGTAAATAAGGCCACGTGCGCCTGCCGCCAGTGCCGCATCCACAAACACGCGGTCCTCACCGATATGCGTGTAGATGATATCCACGCGCGGCAAAGCAGTAACACCGGTTACATCAAACTCGCTCTGCAGTGTGTGCGGACGCATGCTGCGGTAGTAGTAATGCACCTCACCGCCGACGATGAAACCTAAGGGACCGCCGTTCAGTGCCTTAAACGTCGCCACATTTGCTGTGTTGGTCTTAGTAACATCACGACCACTGTAGATTTCATCGTTCATCATCACCAGCACGCCCTGCCCGGCGCTTGCAGCGTCTACAGCAACCTTAACAGCGTTGATGATATTCAAAGGTCCGTCGGCACTGACTGCGGTGGCAGGACGCATTGCGCCTACGAGAACCACCGGCTTAGCGCTCTTCACCGTCAGGTTCAGGAAGAAGGCTGTTTCCTCCATAGTATCGGTACCATGGGTAATAACAACGCCGTCGACAGCCTCCTGCGCCAGCAGCTCATTGCAGCGCTGCGCCAGGCGCAGCAGTAAAGCATCGGTAAGACTGCTGCTGTCGATGTTGCACAGCTGCTCGCCGCTGATATGCGCCAGCTCGCCCAGTTCAGGTACACCTGCCAGCAAATCGGCAACGCTGTAGGCACCGGCAGTATAGCCTGTCATCTGGGTGCCGGAGGAAGCCTTGCCGGCAATAGTGCCGCCGGTTGCTAAAATTACAATGTTCTTCAACTCAGTTTTTTCCATCAGCCTGACCTCCATCAGTCCTTCTGTCAGCTTCGCAGCCAATGCTTATTTTACCAGGCCCTTTTCCTGCAGATAATCTGATACCATATCTGCCGCTTCGGCAGTAATCTTAATGCATTTAGTTCTGTATTCCGGCGTACCGAAGCTCAGGCGGTTCAGTGCTCTGCAGCAAGAAGCACCGAAATGTTTGGTAAAGCGCTCATGAAACTCATGTGTATATTTATAGACCTCTGTCTGATGCTTTTCGGACGGATCCAATCTGCCAACGCTAGAGCTAATAACCAGGCAGGAGCCGCTCAGCGCACCGCACACGCAGCCGCTGCGGCCGATACCGCCGCCCATGCCGGATACCATGCGAATTGCTACATCTGGCAGGCCCAGCTTTAAGCCATCGTTACACGCCTTAACTACGGATTCAACGCAGTTATTGCCATCGTTATGGTACTGCTCTGCTAAATCATAAATTTCCTTCATATCTTATCCCTCCAAAAAATAACCTAATCTTGTTTATTTTAGCAAGCATGAGGCAAAATAGCAAGAAAAATGCTGTGACCGGCAAGCCACAGCATTGTATATCAAAGTCCGAACATAGTCTTAACCAACTTCGTTCCGCTCTCAGTTTTAAAAACACGCTCCACAGCCTTGGCAATATTCTCCTTCGGCGTACCGTCCTCATAAAAATTTACTATAAAATCAGCTTCCACAAGCAACTGATAATCAAGACCGTCAATCATATTATACGTATGGTGATGACCGACAAGATAGCAGATGCGTTCAATTTTTTCAGGGGCATAGCCAACCTTTTGCAAAAGCTCGCGTGCTACCGCAGGTCCTTCCTGCTCCTGAATTTTGCCTGTGCAGTGACCGGCACCGTACTTGGCCTCGCCGGGTTTAATACCGCAGTCATGCACAAGACCGGCCGCCTCCACAAGCTCTGTCAGCTCTGCATCCGCAGCCTCGCTCTCAGCCAGCTGCTTGGCCAGGCTGGCAACCTTGATAAAATGCTGGCAGCGGCGTGCATCTCCGGCAAAAAAAGCTATCATCTCATTATATAAAGCAACGTTTTTATTCATAGCATTCACTCCAATCCGACTAAAATACGATTCAATCTTATTTTGGCCTAAACAATGCAGCTTTGCAAGTTTTTCGCCATAATAATATTATAAAAGCATTCTCCCCACAACACACAGAAAAGCGCTCTTAGCCTGCATTACGCAAGACACCGAGCGCCTTCCTGTTTTATTAGGGAGTTTGATTAGGGAGAAGCAAATTATTTTTCCTCAATAGGATAATCCTGCAGAGCATCATAGCCTGTTTCACCGGTACGAATCTTAACAACATCCTCAACATCATAGATGAAGATTTTGCCATCGCCGTATTTGCCGGTATACAAAACCTGCTTAGCAACATTGACTACTGCTGCAACAGGAATTGCGGAAACAATCATTTCAACCTTTACCTTCGGCAGCAGGTGAGCAGCAACCTCAGCACCACGATACATTTCTGTGGACCCCTTCTGGATGCCGTAGCCCAGAACCTTAGTAACAGTCATGCCGGTAATTCCCAGCTTATCTAAAGCACTCTTCAATGCTTCGAAACGATTTTGCGAGGTGATAATAACAACCTTACTCATCTTTACTGCGCCTGCAGGCTTAGCTGCAGTTTCTTTGACCGGAGTAACATAGGTAGTAGTAACAGAAGTCTGTGCCTCCAGCGAAGTTTGCATAAAGTCGGCATAGCTGCTGAGCAGACCGTGCTCTTCCATATCCAGACCTTTGATTTCTTCGGATTCCTTAACACGCAGGCCGAAGAGCTTATCAAGAATTTTAAAGATAATCGTCATGGTAACCGCAACATAGATTGCTACAGTAACAACACCGATAATTTGTTTTACCAGAAAATCAGTACCGCCGCCATAGAAGAGGCCGCCGTCAAGAGCGAAGAGACCGGTTGCGATAGTACCGAAGGCACCACAGATACCGTGAACAGAAATTGCACCAACAGGATCATCAATCTTCAGCTTCTGGTCGAAGAATTCAACAGCAGCGACTACCAGCACACCGGCAATCAGGCCGATGATTAAAGCGCCGGCCGGGCTTACCATATCGCAGCCTGCGGTAATTGCTACCAGACCAGCAAGCACGCCGTTCAGAGTCATAGAAACATCAGGCTTGCCGTAACGAATCCAGGTGTAAATCATAGTTGCGGTAGCAGCAGCTGCTGCAGCCATGTTAGTGGTAATGAAGATAGCACCCATGGAAACCAGAACATCATCACCGGTTGCACAAACGGTAGAAGCACCGTTGAAACCGAACCAGCCGAACCAGAGAAGGAAAACACCCAAGGCACCAAGCGGAATGCTGTGACCGGGAATAGCGTTTACCGTACCGTCGGTATTGTATTTGCCGATACGCGCGCCAATCATCTTGGCACCGACGAGAGAAGCAACGCCGCCTACCATATGAACGGCAGTAGAACCGGCGAAATCGTGGAAGCCCATCTGTGCGAGCCAGCCGCCGCCCCAGATCCAGTGTGCTTCAATCGGATAAATCAATGCCGAAATTACTGCTGAATAAATACAGTAGGATAAGAATTTTGTACGCTCTGCCATAGCACCTGATACAATCGTTGCTGTAGTTGCACAGAACACTAAGTTAAACACAAAATTCGAAAAATCAAAATTTGCATAACTGGTAAAGATATCAAATCCCGGTTTTCCGATAAAACCAAGAACATCTTCTCCCAGCAATAATGAAAAACCGATCAGGATGAACATTACGGTACCAATACAGAAGTCCATCAGGTTCTTCATCAAAATGTTGCCTGCATTCTTTGCTCTGGTAAAACCGGTTTCTACCATGGCAAAGCCTGCCTGCATCCAGAATACCAGTGCGGCACCGATCAGAAACCAGATGCCAAACATATTTTCATTGATAAAACTTACAATTTGTTGTTTATCCATAACAATCTCCTCCCTATATAGAAAAAGAGACACTTCCCCAAATTCCACAGCTTCGTGGTTCTGAAAAAATGTCTCTTTTTTATTTTGTAAGATGTTTGTAAAAAATGTCCCTTAAATCTTTGGGTTAAACTTCAAAGATCAGATCTCCATAAGACGGCATTGGCCATAAATCCTTGTCAACGATCATCTCAAGCTTATCTACCGGTGCACGGAGTGCATCCATAGCAGATTTCACCTCATCCCTGTAATATACAGCCTGTTCCTTACCTTCACCCATTTCTGTTCCCTTTGCAGTAACAGTTTCCAGACTCTTGAGTGCTTTCTGTGTCTCAGCAAGCAGGGAGGATGTCTCT
>OGHD01000003.1_pt1 | contig 150917 bp, 130 predicted proteins | sample 1571341 | NCBI WGS metagenome assembly OGHD01 (sample SAMEA2582026, study PRJEB24529) | metagenome | biome: Human gut stool | place: China | collected 2011 | reverse complement strand
AATCTATGGTTTGAGCTAAAAGAGCATCAAATTGCTCCATAATCGAAAAAATTCCTCCAAAAGGAGTGAGTTTCTCAGATTTAATTTGTATCTTTGCCATGTCATATTAGAGTTTTGCTTGTCTTCTTTTCGCAACACTAAGGTAAGTGAAAATTCTGACATGGCAAAATCCTGAGCAACTTTTTGTTGTTCAGGTACTTATAAATAAAGTTAAATCAAAGTGTTGCGGAATTAAGGTTTTTATCTTGATAATCCAAATATTGACTATCAAAGTAGTCCATATCATCATCTAACCGAAGTTTTCTCTTCTTTGCCATAAATAAAAAAATGACCTGTGCATCGGGAGAGCAGTCCTTCAGCACAGGTCGGTCACAGCTGTATATCTTAAATAGCCACTCACAAGCCCTGCTCTGCCCGTGTCTGACTCATCTGTATTTCTATGGGCAAAGGTAGTATTATTTTCTGAAACGAGCAAATATTTTCCTAAGTTTTCAGGAAAATAATCCTAAAAACGAAGGAGAAGCCCCCGATGCATCTCGCACCAGGGGCTCAAGAGTTCATTTAATTACTTTATGAAAACACAACCATCAGAAGACGGCTGCTTGTAAATCCGCTTTAATATTGCTCATGCAAGCGTTGAGTCGCTGGTATGTCTTCTCCCCAGCAGTCTTGACTCCACTTACATACTGGCGCATGAGCGATGGGTTGATGCCTGCGCGCCTGGCAATCTCCGTGGCGTTGAGGAACGAAAACTCCTTGAAGAAGGCTTGCACGTCATACTTGAAGGTGAATGTCAAGTCTTGCAAGTCCTTGTTGTCAGGATTATCATCCCTACATTCCTGAAGAGCCTTCATAAAATCGGCCTTGGCTTCCTCAGCGGTAGCCCCATCGCCATCAATGACACCATAATTACCCAATGGCTCATCATTGTAACAAGAGTAACCGCCATCACCATATTCTAAAATCAGCACTACATTCTTTGCCATATATCTTATTTGTTTAAAATCCATATAAAAAGAGTTCCCCACACATCCATTACAGAAAGTAATCATTTGTAAGGTTAAGGGCAGTTGCCCGGACTTATTGTCCGAGCAACGTCTTTTTAATGCGTCTAAGCAACCCTGTCTTAACCTCATGGCTACCATGTCTTGGAATTCTGATTTTCATCCCATTCTTGGGATTGAACCATTCATCGTGCTCGGCACCATGTCGAGTGATAAAGCATCCTGCTTTAGTCAACTCATTGTACAATTGATTGTGTTTCATTGTTGTAATTAAATATGTAAAAGAACTCTTTGTCTGAATGACACTGCAAAGGTAGCAAAAAAGCTACAAACTACCAAATATTTAGGTAGCTTTTTCGCTATATTAACTAAACTTTAACATTTCAGCCCCATCAGATGCGGTTTTTCCTCTTTTTCCCATCATTCTCGGATGATGTCAAGAAATCAGAATACCTCTTTTACCCCGAAATGCAATGGAGGGGTTTCCGCGAAAATGGCTCGTTTCTTGTGGCAATTTACTTGGAAATTGTCATAAGCAGCCATTTTCGCGGGGCAATCGGAGCATTCCGATTGGAAATTTGTGCTGTTTTGCACAAATTTTCCACGGTCATTTTTGCCAACCAACTGAAAAACAACGTTTTATCAAAAGTTGGTGCAAAAATGCGTGCCCGTAGCTTTAATGCTACCCCACACCGCCCTACGCTGGCTGGCAATTGCCACGGCTCGCCATAGCGGAATATGTACGAGTTTTTTACGTGGCAATTGCCTATCCATCTACAACTTGCCGTTGTCGTGATAGCTATAGTATGCTCCATCGGTTACAATGATATGGTCCATAAAGAAGAGGCGCATAACCTCGCAAGCCTTCTTCACATTGAGTGTGAGCACGTCATCTTGTCTGCTTGGTTTGGTGTTGCCACTTGGGTGGTTGTGTGCGAGTGCCACGATAGTGGCATTACATTGCACGGCTTCTTTGATTATCAGCCTCACGTCTACGGCTGTTTCAGTAAGACCGCCCTCGCTGAGTTTCACGTGCTTGAGCATTTTAAAGTTTTGGTTCATTAGAATGACGTGCGCCTGTTCCACCTGTAAATCGCCTATCATCGGTTGCAGATAGTTATATATTGCCAGACTGCTGCCCATGTCAGGGCGTGTGCTTCCCTTCTCCATCGTCTTGCGCTTGGCAAGTTCAAGCGCTGCGAGTATGGCAAGTGCCTTGCAATCGCCCACACCTTGCACCACTTGCAAATCGTACATGGACAGCCTTGACAATTTTGTAAGCGAGTTGTCTACCATGTTCATCAGCTGGCGTGCTTGTCTCATGCTCTCAGCTGTGCCCGCTCCTCTGTTTATTACCATGGATAATAGTTCTGTATTACTGAGATTGTCAAAGCCATAGTTCATTGCCTTGTACTCGGGTCTCTCGTCTGCTAACATTGTGTTGTAACTTTTCATTGTCTTATGCTATTTTTCTGTTTGACTTGTTTATCTGCACACCTTGTGGGAAACATCTCTTTGAGCGTGCTACGCCATCGTAAAATCCTTCTGCCATCTCTTGCAAGCAACCACGCATTGAGATTGGGTCGTGGTGTATTGTGCGACCTAAGAAGATTTCTTCCTCAACGTAAGCGCCTGCGGCTTCGATTATCTCTTTAAACTCCTCGATGGTCTTGCCACTTGTCAAAAGGTCGTCGAACAAAATGACGTTCTTGCCTTTGAAAAAGTCAGCGTCCACGCAAACTTTGAAAACATCCTCACTCACGAAATGGCTTCCTCCGTTGTGCAAAGGCTTGCGCTCCCCGAAAATATGTATGTGCTCATTTGCGGTTTTGACGTTCATTGCCTTCAACATTGCAGCAACATAGCCGAAACGCTTGTTATATTTGGCTTGGCTGCTGCATGGTGCGAAAACCACCACGAAATCGCTCAACAAATTGCCATATCTGTTTGAAAGATACTTCATCAGCAACTTGCCAAAAATGCGTGAGGCTGCTCGGTTGCCGTTCTTGAAATCATAAACAAACTGATTGTTTGCTCTCTGCTGCGCTTTGTCTGTGCAAAGGTTCATGTACGAATTTGGTACGTACTCGATAAAATAGCTTTGTCTCATTGTCTTAAATTTTTGAATGATTAAATGTATTCTGGTAATGTTCGGGAGTCCAGAGATTTTTCCCAACTCCAGCTGTGGAGTATTTTTTTTAAATTGCATTCCGTTCAAAGCCCGGTGTGCCCTTTCGATTTTTCCTGTGCTTCCACACTGCGTTGACAGAGGCAAACAGACGTTGGGTTCTGTAGTAACAAAAGGTAAAGAAATAGTGCAGCGTGAAGTTTTTTTGGCTTTTGTTAGTCCAGGTTCATGCGGCAGTTTGAATCGCCAAAAGCTAACTTTGCACAGGAAATTTCGAATGGGGACACATGACGGGCTGAAGGGATGCGAATCAAAAAAAGTACGGAACAGCGAATAAGACAATCCATCGACCCTTCAGGGCGATACCTCTTCTGCAGCAAGAAAACAAAAAAGGCCGCTACTCTCTCGAGCAACAGCCTTCAATCAACAATAAATTAAAAACCAATAACTAAAAACCTATAAACAATAAAAAATGAGTAATCAACCTCTATAGCATGACAGTCCACCCATATAGATGGCTGTCTGTGGGAACTTCTCTGCCCCAATGCACACCGTATCGAAAGCATCAGAGAAGTCGGTGCGGTTCTGCAGCTGATCTTCATCAGTCTCGATGAGCTTCTCACCTCTCTTGTCCTTGCCATTGTTGTAGACTCCGGCACTCTCAATAGAGATGATGAGGTCCTCATTGTTGTCCTGGTTAATCAGGACCATGTGCTGAGCATGTCCCTTGAACATGCGATTGATGAGCAGCTGCTTCTCGAGATGGTTCATCGGCTTGCCGATATAAATCTCTGACACCAGCCATCCATTGCGCCGAAGGACTCCGGCAATGATCTGGTAGAATTTCTCGTTGTGCGTAGCGTAGTCATTGCCCACGAAAGTGGCATCGTAATAGAATATGACTCGCTTATCCTTGAGATATCTATAGTAATCACAGAAGTCCTGAGCCAGTTCCGGAAGTTTGCGCTCGTACTTCACGTAGAATGAGTTGACGATGCGCAGCTTCGTGTCAGCCCCCACCTGCCCGACAACGAGACAGTTGATGTTGGCGTTGGCATCAGAGCCGATGATCAGCGGTAAACCGTCCTCAATATCTGAATCCATGCGGCAGTCCTGCTGGTCATGATGCGGGTTGAAGGAATACTGCAGGTCATCGAGAAAGGTGACGTTGGGAGCGGTATAGAAATTCCGATCCTCGTCAAGACCGCTATAGAAGCCATCCTGTGCAATGCCCACGTGCTGGCACATGATGCTTGTCAGGAAGGTCATCTTGGGGAGGTCTCGCTTCATCTGTCTGATGAAGTCCTCCCCGAGGACTGCCAGGTTCTGGATGCTGGAGCATCTGGAATAAACGAGGCAGTAGGAACGCAGAGAGTGCAGAATCTTCTCGTATTTCTGCACCTGCGACATATAATAGTCGTAACGCTCTGGGTGCGCTGCCAACTTATTACGTATGCTATGGAGCTGCACGACGACAGACTCGAGCGTCGCGACCAGCTCCTTATCCTGTTTTTTCTCCCACTGCATGAACCAGGAGCCTTTTTTGGTTGCAGAGGTATCTGAAGTAATCGTAAGACCATGGTGCAAGCAGCAGTCACCGAAAAGTTGCTTGTTACCACGGTTGGCCGGGAGCGTCTCATTGTTGAGCTGCTCCCAATCAATGAACTTTGCCTCGTCTATAAAGACGTGGTCAAGTGAGAGTGAGTTAGATGTACCACAGCGGTCCTGCGAGATGATATTGAGATAAGCTCCGTTGTAAAATGCGACGGTATTCTCCCAGTTCATCGGCTGGAAGTGTGGATCCTTCCAATGCAAAGCCTTCCATGGTTTCTTGCCCACGATGTAGTGCACGTCTCGCTTGTAGCCCCACTCCTCGAGGTGAACAAGTGCTGAAGGAAGGATGTTGGTCTGGCATCTTTTGACAGAAGGTGCCACCATGGCCAGGCATGATCCTGGCATGTGCTGGACCGCATAAAGTATGCGACCAGCTTCGACCACACCCTTACCAGTTCCTCGCCCCCACTCGCAGACCAGGTCATGAGGCATGAGCTGCAAGACTCTGGACTGCACATCATTGAAGAATAGTTTTTTAGGCTGACCCGTCATTTGGCAACTCCTCAAAATCAGCGTCCTCTATGTCAGGCATAGAGTATCGCTTCTCCATTTTCTTGATTTTCGCACGAAGATTTGGAATCTTCTGCAAACCGATGACTGTAGGATCATCTGTCATGATGAACTCAACAGGCACAATCTTGTCGAAAGCAAGATCAGGCTCATCAGGTGAGTCGGTACGGTTGTTCTTGATGCGGTTTTTCTGCATCGAGGCGAGAGCCCGGAAGTCACCTGCAGCCTTGGCTGCCTTGCGATCCTCATCTATCTCCTGGTTGACCTTCCACCGCCAGAACTCCTTGGATGCAGCATTGAGGTTGCCGAGCATGAGCTGGCAGAGATGAATATCATCGTATGCCTGACTCTCGCTGATGCCGAACATCGCTTTGTCCTGCTCCACCATTTCCCTCACTGAGTAGCGAGGATAGCGAAGCCAGAAGGCGTAGCAGCCTCGCAGGCGCTCAACCCTGGCCTTGACAACAGCAGAGAGATGCAGGTCTTGAAGCTCATCCTCATTGAGAGGCATGTACTTCATGTAGTCATCGACATTGACTGGTAGACTCATATTCAACCAAGATTGGCAATGATCTGCGAGAGTTCCGACATGGCTGCATGGTATGCACCAGGAGAACCGACCTTGGCGAGAGCGATATTGGATGTGCGCAACTCATTGGCGGTCTCAGCCTGTCCAAGCAGGTATTGCTTGCGATAAGGTGAGCGAGGATCCAGCAGCTCAAGCTTCAGAGCTGACGACTCGTCATCAGACAAATCAATCATGATAGGCACCTGCTCGACAGGTGTCAAAGCCTTGCCGAGTTCATAGACATTCTGAAGGAGCAGTTTGCTCTCCTCGAGATAAGGGAATTGTAGTCGTATCATCTAACAAATCATTAAGCATATTATGAACATCGAGATAAACATCTCTATCCGTAGTGAGGAATGTGCATTCCGCACGGTCACCATAAGTCTGGTTCTGAGATGTAATCACAGTAACTAACCACTTGTCGTTAGCGACGAGGATGATTTTGGAATGATTAAGCGTCAGCTTCACCTCGTCAAAAGCCTCCGTCATCAGCCGACTCAGTTTGAGAGTCTTGGCTGAAGCCTTGACGTCAGCCACTAACGTTGAGTGCTGAATCATCCCACGCTTGCGTAGGTTGATCATTCCGCACAGGAATGCGTCAGATGTGGAGAAGGTGGTGACAGCGACTTGCGCTGCACCTGTCTGCTCCAATATCCAGCCCAACAAGCCGAGGGTGTGAAGCCCTTGGCCGAGAAAGACCTGAGAACTACTCTGCAGTAGCGGTTTCAGCGCCTGCTGAATCTGCTTGGCTCTCATCCGGCTTCACCTCCTCTACGGGAATCACGATGCCAGCCTCCTTGATTTTGGCAAGAGTCTCTGGCTTGATGTCTGCCTTTGCATCGAGCAGGGTGTTCACACGCTTCTCGATGTTTGCCTGCAGCTTCTCAGCCTGCTGCACCTTGCCATCAGCCTTCAGCTGAATCAACTTATCGAGGTTCTTGGCGATGTAAGAACGCGCATTGCCGATGGCATTGGCAGAGACTACCGTTTCTGTCTTTGCCTCGGCAGTATTCTCCTCTGTGCCAGGAACAGCATGGTCATACACCTCCATGCCCTGTTTGTAGGCATAGTATTCTGTCTTGAGGGTAAGCAGCATCTTCTGGAACTCGTCGTTGGCTGCATTCAGCCCCTCGAAGCGGTCACAAGACAACTGATAAGACTTGCATGATTCGAAGAGTTCCTTGATGCGCTTCCATCTTTGGCAGTTTGCCTCCCAGATTTCCTTGATTTCATCAGGAAGCTGGTCATGATCTGCACGTTTACCCTTTGCGATGATGGCAGAAGCATCGATGGAATCGGTGTTTTCTGCTTCAACAAAAGGCAGATGAGGTGCGACTTCAGCTGCGAGCTTGTCAGCATCAGCGGTGGAATCGACCGCTTTCTGCAGTAAAGGTGTAACCTCAACGTCAAACTTGTGCACTTCGTCAAGAGTCATGCCCTTTGTGCGATAGCCATAATGCTTCTGCAGTTCATAGACAAGATGGTCAAGCATCTTCTGTGGTCTCAGCAGAATTTGCTGATAGAGATGTCTGTTGTTATTGATCTGAAGGAGCATCATAGCGCCCTCTCGGATATTATCGTCAGTATGTTCGCTATCGAACCACTGCTTGATTTTCTGTGTGAAATTTACATCATTCATAATTATAAACTTAAAAAGCGAGGCGAGCCATCGTCAGCATCGCCTCGCCAGGAACATGGTTAAAAAACTATATGGTAATGAACTCTACACACTACCTGATTGCGCTGTCTTCAGCTCACCAGTCTCGCCAGAGTAGGTGCCTTCAGATGTAGGGATGTCACCAAAGTAGAATGGTGGCAATGTCACGCAGCCGACAGACAACTCAACAGTTGTGTTGTTTTCGTCCGTGACAGACGAACCTGAAGACTGCGCAGGTGAGACAGAACACTCGAAGTTGTCATCACCGAACTGACGGCACTTGCCGTTGCGCTGAGGAATCAGAGCAATGACATCCTCGTTGAGAAGCATTGATGCGAGCGCAGACTGCTCCTCCTCTGTGCCAGGGAATGTGAGTGCGAGCTTGTTGAGCATGGTCTTTGACCCATTCTCGCCCTGTGCCTCTGATGAGAAGTTGGACTTGTCTGTTGCCAAGTATGCAACAATGAACTTCTTATCTGCTGCCATCTTATGAGATTCCTTGATAACAAGGAAGTCCTTCATGGATGCTGCCTTTTCAAGCTGCGGTTTAGCCAGCTGTGTAATCCATCGACGTGGTGCAAGATAGACCTTACGACCTGTGCCAGGGAGTCGCTTTGCTCCAGGACACTTCAGGAGATCCTCGTAGAGGTCTGCTGACTCTGTGCATGATTTTTTTTGCTGAACTGCCATATTATATATAATAATGTATTATCGTATGATGAGACTCCTATACTGCTGCAGGAATCTCATCGTAACCGAACAAGATGCGCTCCTTGCTGATAGACTCGAACTGAGTACCGAAGTACATGGTAGCTACGAAGTCAATCAAGAAGTGAGATGTCAGTGACTTCTCGAACTCGAACTTACAGTTGGTGCCTTCAGTCGCCAGTCCAATGAGCATGTTGCTGCCTGGAGTGATGATCTTGAAGCCAACAGGAATGTTGTCAAGGCCAATGAGTGTACAGTTGTTGCAACCGTCGAGCTTCGACTTGCCGAACTCTTTGTTGTAGTTGACACTACCATAGACGCTGCGGTATGCACGATCGTAGCGCATCAACTCAGAGCTGTTCAGGAACATGAATGTCTTGGTGTTCTTGAGCTTCTGGTCTGCAGCATCGTAGAATGCCTCCAAAGCATCAACAGCATTGACATTTGTGATGGCCTCAGTTTTGAAGAGGTTGCCCTTCTCTGTAGAGACACTCTTGTTTTTGATCTCCTGATCCGCGATAGTCTTGAAGCCATCGTAGAGATCTACGGTCTTCTTACCCCCAGGGTTTCGCTTAGCTGTAAAAAGCGTATTGAAGAAACTCTCACCCACCTTGGCAAAGAGGTAAGCTCCAATGAGCTTGGTGATAGGCTGGTTTTTGAGCGCATCGCCTTGGAAAACGTTAGAGCCATAGATTGACTCACGAACCGCATTAGGCTCAAATGGCTTAACGCCAGAACCCAAGTATGTCTCCAGTGTACGACCAGTGATAGTAACGCCATCCTCATCTACACGAGTAAGAGAGTATGGGCCAATCTGCATGTCTCCATTCGCCTCACCAACGGTCTCCTTGCCACGAACACCGAGTCGACGGCTCATGTATTTGGCAACCTCGTCCAAAGCTCGCGTTGGCATCAGAATCAAGTCCTTGCGATACTTGGCATAGCTTGTGTTGAGTGAATCTGGAGTAATCTGAATTGTGCTTCCTTCAGTAACAGCCATTTTAGTTAATCTGTTTCATTGCTTGGTACAACTGATCAGCATCAATATCCTGCACACCCTCATCCAGATGCTCCTCTGTCTTGGCTCCTGGAGCCTTCTTGAGGTCGGATATTTCCTGATCCTTTGCTTTGATGTCCTTGTCTTTTGCAGCCAATTTGGTTTCAAGATCCTTGACCTTGTCGTTAGCAGCAGTGAGATCAGCTGCCGTATCGGTCAGTTTTTTCTCTTTGTCGGCAATGGCATCCTCGATTTTCTGCATCTCTGCATCGGTGAGTGTAATCTTCTCATCGGTCACATCGAAATCATCCTTGCGTTCAAGGATGTTCTGAAGGTTGAGGAATTTCTTCTTCATTTCATTTAATTTAGAGTTATTATTGAAAAACTCCTTGACACCTTCGATTACTTGTGTCATGAAGTTCTTTGATGGTTTCTCAACCGTTTCGCCCTTGATTGGCGGGAGGCCCAAATTCTGACAATAAGAATTGGTGAATCTCTTGGCAAGATTGGTTTGTCTCTTGCTGTCCTCCTCATCCAAATCTCTTATCTCGTCAATAAGCCCCATCTCCAGAGCCATCTCTGGTGTCATCCAGCTGCCTTTGTTCATCTGCGTCACGATTTCTTCAGATGTCTTGCCGCATCGCTGAGCATAGACAGATGCAATGACCTTGTCTATTGTGTCAAGGTCATCACGCTGCTTCTGGAATTTTGCAATCAGCTGGTCAAGTTTTTCCTTGTTAGCAGACTCCCAAACAGTGACTCCTGTTGACGCATTATGTATAAGCATGGTGCTGCCTACACTCATGGTAACGTGCTTGGCACCCATGCAGAGGACGGTTGCAATAGAAGCGGTCATGCCCAACACATGGACGTTGACATTGCCATGATCCTTGATAAGTTGATAGATGGTTAGACCTTCATCAACGAATCCACCCGGTGACGAGACAGCAATATTTACCTCCTCATCGGAATGTGCGTCAAGGTAATTCTTGACATCCTTGGAGCGTGTGCCGTAGGTTCCAGTCCACCAGTCATATCCTGCACCTATGGTACCGCAAATCATCATACCGTATTTCATGCGCTAATCTTTTTTGATGCAAAGATAAGCATGGCAATTGCCTAAATAAAATACGTAGAATCACTCTATTCGCGGTGCCTTTCGGGATGCCTGCCACTGAACTGTGACTTCGTTGAGTGTGCTTGACGAATAAGAATCAGGATGCACTTCAGAGACATTAATTGTCGGATAAGGTCTTGTTGAAAAACCGATGAGGTATCTTCGACCATCCAAATCTTCAAGCAGATATGCATATTTGGCTGCAGTATTGATGTCCTCCTCACATGTGCGATATATAAGTTTATGCGTATATATCCGCACTTTATCGTCATATTTGTCGGTAATTTCCAACTTAGCTGGGCGCTGGAACGTAACACTCTCCCACTCCAGGTTTGTCGGCAGAGCAAATGTCTTATGTCCAAGAAGTGAATCAAACGGCAACTTGGACGTCAGAATCCTCTGAATTTTAGTGATGTGATTAAGATATCTCATAATGTTAAATATTTCATGTTCGTTCGCAACTGTTCGCAGTTGTTCGCAGCTGTTCAAAAACAGGGTATATAGTAGATGACTTTATGACGTTAATTTATGTTATTACGGCATCTTTTATTATTAAAGAGGTTGACCCCTTGTTTCTGGTATGCCTTTCGCATACGATACCATTTCATGCGAATGGTCTCTGCATAGTCTATGTCTATGCCTTTGTTTTGGCACCAAGCTCGGAAGGCGGACATCTTCTTGCAGGTAATATCGCTGAGGTCTCCGAGGTCGCTCCACATGCTGATGCGGAACAGGTCATCAAGGCTCTCCAGCAATGCCTGCTTGCCGAAGCTGGTCAAATAATTGTATGTCTCCGGACTCTTGTATTTGGAGGCAGGAATGCAAATGGCCACGGATTTCTCTGTAGGTTGTTCGGGCACATTATTGCAAGGGCGCTTTGTGGTCAGTCTGCGTATGACAGCATTCTCATTGCTTGAGGCAGGGAAAACCACAGGGTCGCCAAAGGAATTGGTAAGCCATTGTTTCATGTACGGCTCGACTTCGAGGTAGATAACGAATTTGCTCATGAAATATATATTAAATAATCCTTGCAAATTTATGAAATAAAATCGAGAAAACACCGCACTTGCGGTATTTTTTATCAAAAAGTCCCTGATTTTTCCTAAGTTTTTAGGAAAAAACATCATAAAATATTTGGGACACCTAAAAATGCCCGTTTCAGTTGTGGCATTTGTGGCATTTTTTATAAGTATCTGATTATCAGATATTACCTTATTTATATAAATGCCACATTATATAAATAAAATGCCACAATGCCACAACTCCCTTTGGACTGCCCAATACGTTGCCACAAAATGCCACATAAATGCCACAATGCCACAGCCCTCTAAACCACTGAAAATCAACGATGCCACAAATGCCACAAATGCCACAACGAAAAAGGGGTTCGTATGTATGCAAGAAAATGTTGTCATAAGAACACAAAAAGCCCCGAGGAAGAACACCTTCTTCCCCAGGGCTAAGGATATGATCTAAACAATAACTAAAAACCTATAATGGGCAATCCAGCCTCTTTCAACTCGTCATCAGTCATGATGTAAGGGTCTTTTGTGGCCTTCTCTTTTTCCTCATCACCAGCCTCTGTCTCGAAGTCTATACCATATCGCATAGATATCATCTCATAATCGAAACAGAGTGGCCTGTCTTTATACCATAATGTCTGTCGGCCAACCATTACACCATTCTCATCTTTTTTCTCAACCGTTTCCGGGAGGCCATTCGGGCCAAACTTCTTAAACCGCTCTGCGTTCTTGGCCGTGCCATAGAACTCTGGCCCAATCTGCAGATAATGCAGCAGCGACTCTTTCGGCAGTAGGTTCACGTCCATGGAACGGCCTAACTTGCGGTAAATGGCCATGGTTATGTCCTTGCGTATCATGAGGACGTTCTTCGGCTGTGACCAGTTGTCAAGTCTTGTCTTATTGGTTGACAGGTTACCGACCAATTTGATTTTGAAGTCCTGGTCCTTGCGCAGCTCTCCCATCTGGACTGCAGCATTGATGATATTCCAGAACCCAGCCACCTCATCTGTCGAATTACACATTGAGTTCTGCCGCTTGATGTCTGCGACAACGACAGAGAGCAGCTCATCATAAGTGTATGGGAACTCTATGTAGTCTCTTATGGCGAGATAGCTTGCAACGAGAACAGTCCAGTTGGTCATGATGCGGTCGAGAATGTTATCATTCTCCAACACATTCTCAAGATCTTCAGATGCTTTTTTCCATGCAAGACCGAAAGCAGCCTGGAATTGTTCTCTATGCTTCAGTAGCTGAAGTGTGATATGTGTCGCTCCTATCTGACGATATCGTTCCAGCTCTGCGAAATTCATTTTCTCCTCTCTTGTATGCTCACCCTTATCGAATGTAAGATAGATAATTCGAGTAAATAGCGCAATATCTGCAGTAGGCATTTCCTGACCAGTAAGGATGATGCCTGAGTCAACTTTAGCCTGCACCAGTTTCTTGTCTTTCTCCATATTCATCTTGGTGCGGCCAATACCATTCCAAAGGTCTTTGAGCCACTGCACCTTGCGGTTGTCGATGGCATTCTGATATTCATCGATATGCACCAGTGCATCATTGACACTACCCACATAATCAGACAGGGCTGGCATGGATGCATTTGTGATAGAAAGTGGCTCGTACTTCGTCTCATATTTATAGAAGAAATTCATCAGCGTCGCAGCAAATTCTGTTTTTCCACAACCTTTCGGGCCAAAGGCATTAAGAAGAGGAAAACTTCTTGATTTCCCAATTACAATATCTCTGAAAAGTGTAGCTATGTAGAAGCACAAGCCTACCTTGGCGTTATCACCGAACACCTGCACAACCTTGGAAAAGAACTCTCTCTGTGTAGTAGGTGAATCTGTCATCTTCTCGTGCCGGAACTTCTTCTCATTGACATATAGCTCCCGGCTGTCGATGTTGAGTTTGCTCATGGCCGGAAGATAAAACTTGCCTGCAGCGAGTCTTAATATTCCCATATCGTCGATGGGAACCCATGACCCTTGCTCAATGGCTCCATTGCAGAACGCATAGAAACCTTCTCGCTGCCACCCAAGCTGTTTGATAGGATCTGCAGTCTCTGTGACTCTTCCGAGATAGCCCAGCAACTTGATGAGCTGCTCATCCTTGGCCATCCATATATAATCACCCATACCGAACAGGCGCTTACGAAGTGAGCTGCTTGACGTGATCTCTTCCATATTCAACTCTATGAGACGTGGCTGTGTCTCTGAATTATTGTTGTTAATTTCAAAGAGTCTGACAGGATTGAAGTCATCACGTATGTGGAAGAGTGGCTTCAGTTTGAAGTTGCTCCACTGCACTTCATCACCCTCCTTGTTCGTTCCAAAATAGCAATTGTCATGCTCGGTGAATCCGAATTCACGCAGCATGCTCATGTCACCCTTGCGCTCCTTCTCCTGCTTCTCGGCCACAGCTGCAGTCTTGGCACGCTTGAGTGTATTCTTCCACTCACGGTTATGATTATACTTTCGGCAGAGAGCTTCAAGGTAGCTGCTCTGTGTATCTTCGTCTCTGACAAGCATGAGGAGCGAGCATATATCAGCTATAGCTGACATACGATCTTCGGTAGTGTAGTTCTCTATATCCTCAGGTGTTGGCCAATACTTACGAGTACAATACCAGAAGATGAACTCCTCATCTTTCATCTGCTCAAAATGCCCTTTGTCTTTTATCCAGGAATCCGGATCTTCTTTTTTTGCCGCAGGGTAGTCAACAGGTATTTCACGCACATTGACCGTGAATCCTGCCTCGAGAGCAGCTCTGCCGTTTTGAAAGACATTGACTGTACCTGCAGGATATTTATTTCCTTCCTTCAGAGTATCAGCATCTGGAATGAATATGACCTTATGTGCTAACTTGAACAACTGCTTCAGCTGATTGGGTGTCCAGGCACCTCCAAGCGATGCAACAGTATTTAGGATGCCAATAGACTGCAGTTTGATGACGTCAGGGCCACCCTCAACAAGGTAGAACTTATCTTGAATCCTCGCCTGCTTCTGTGCGAGGTTGATACCAAAAACGGAAGTGTCCTTGTGATAGACAATGCTGTTTTTGAGATTAAGATATTTGCAGATGTCCTTGTTGTCGCTCATGGTGCGAGCGGTGAAGCCGATGATCCGGCTCATCTTGTCATATATCGGGATGGTGTAGCGATCGCGCAACATGGAATATTTGCCACGCTCACCCTCGCCAATAAGACCGACCTGCTCCAATAAATCAAGGTCAAGAGCTTTGTTCTTGGCCCAGGTCATGAAGCCTTCTCTTGGCGCATATCCTATGCCAAACGTCTCGATGGCATCCTCACCCCAACGTTTCTTAACAGCCTCCCTTGCCTGAACAGCTCCTGGAGTGTTCTCGTGTATGCAGTCAACAAAATATGACTGAGCATAATTGAGGACTATGCGCATGGCATCCTGCTCCTTCTGTTTCTCCAACTCCTCATTGCTTGGTTTCCAATCGTCCTCAATATCTTCGTTGAGGTATTTTTTTGCCAAGTTTCGGCATGCTATTGGGAAAGGCAGGTCATTCTCTAATTTTCTGTAAAGAGAGATGACATTGCCACCAGAATGGCATCCGAAGCAGCGCCACGTATTAGTGGCTGTATCGACATAGAAAGAAGGCCCACTCTCATTATGGAATGGACAACAAGCCCAATGTCTTGACCTGCTTTTTTTGGTGAAGCTGACGCCACCATTCTCTGCGACTTCAAGAATGCTGACATCACTTATAATTCTGTCAATAATATCTTGTCTGATCATATCACGAATATTTCTTCTGCAAAAATAGATTGTAATCAGCTAAACTGAAAATACTATACTATTCTGCGCATAATTTTGGCTATATCCTGGTTAACGAAAAATCTTAGCCTCCTATCGAAAGTCATACTCCGCTCCAGTATAAGGTATGTCAGGGCATCCTTATATCTGCCCCCCCCGATTGTTCCATTTACTCTTAATCTGTCTGTCTGACCAGTATCGAAACTTCATATCAGTATATCTCATTTTTTAGGCTTTTTGAAATTAGTACACTTTGAGTTCTCCATGAAAAATTCATAATCATGATCACTCTCTATATCCTTGTATAGTTCTCGATGCGAGCACCCCCAGAACCTGCAAGTGTTTCCTTTGGCCCATGCGCAGGTTCTATGGCTCTCGACGAATGTTTTTTTCCTCATAATACAAACAATTTTCTATCAACTGATGCTCAACATAAGCCTTCAGATTTGTGCACCAAGCTCCATTGATACAGTTGCGATGAAACTTGCAATGATGGCAATTCATAAGTTGCGCTGATGAACTATCTTGATGATTTCTCGCGATGAGCGCAAGCCAAGTCGCCGAGTCATATTACGCAATTGCGACGTGACCGTATGCAATGATTTGCCTAATATATCAGCAACCTCTGAGGCTACATATCCTTTAGCGAATACTTTAGCAACTTCAGTTTCTTTCGGGAAGAACGGAGACTTGACTTTTGGATTGCATACAATATTCTCCTCCTTACAACATTTTCTGAGTGGGCAATTCACTCTCTCCAAATTCATCATTCCCTGATTGATGTCATAATTGAGAGTGTCATTAGCACCGAAGTTGCATCTAATGAATCTCTCAGTTATGAGGAACTGATGATACAGTTTATTTTTCTCACTCTTGATGAAATTATTGAAAAGATATTCATAAGCTTCAGGATATACAGTCTGTATCATCTGAGCCATTAATCTTATCAACTCAGGCTGTTCCATGTCATATCTAATGATCTCCTGGTTCTTTCCATAGAAATAAACCATACCCTGTGGTGACACGAAGAATTCTATCTGTCTTGCTTCCATAATTCATGAACTATAACTTTGTTAATAACTTCTGCATCGCGACGATTAAATTCGCGGTGCCCATTTAATTTTGTGTTGAGGGTTGCATATTTGAAATCGAACACCCTCATCAGATAGTTTAATAATTTGGCCTTTTCTTTTTTATCAAGTGATCTGTAGTAATCACTGATATTGAGTACCTCATTTTTTACATTATTTTTTTGCATAATTCAAAAATTAGTTTTAAATTTGTATGCAAAAATAGAGATAATAACTGATTTATCCTATTTTTATAGGATTTATTTCCTTGTTTACGAGGATTTTTAACTCATCAAAACGGATTTTAAGTTATGTTTAACGGAAATTTAATTGCTCGTCTTATCAAAGAGCAGAGAAAACAGGTCGGTGATATGGTCGCTTATGTGTTTGGTGGCAATTCTCATATCTCTAAAACTTACTTCAAGAACAGAACATCTATTGACAGTAAGTATCTCGAAAAGTTATCGGCTTTTTTTCAAGTGCCTATTCAGGACTTCTTCCTCACTGACGAAGAATTTGAGGATCGAGAATCACAAACAAATGTACATCACATCACCAACTCTACGGTCAATATCAATTCAAGCCCAGATGTTCTGATGGGTGTGATTGAAAACCAGAAGAAGATGATTGACCAACAAGCATCAGAAATAACCTGGTTGCGCAGCCAATTTGAACTTCTTACAGCCAGTTTAGCTAAACAATAGAGGAAGTTTCTGTCTTCGTATTATCTCGCCATACCTTAATAATATATGTATAGCGAGTTTTTTTTGGAATTTTATCGGCAAAATTATCAAAAAAACAAGACTTCGGTGTATTGAATATCAGCATTTTGCGGCCTAAAAAGCCCAAAATGGTAATCCAGTAATCCCGACATAAAAGACGAGAGGTCATTAAGCAACAGCTTATACCTCTCGTTTTTTTGCGTTTATTAACAACCTATCATGCAAGATTTCTTCTCTATTTCGTTTTAAACTTAGAAAAAAGTCACAATCAAGGCAACAACGGCGCAATCCTTCAAGCAAAAGATATGAGGGAAATACCATTTGCCGACAGGAGGACGATAATAGCAAGATAATAATATTAATCATTAAAAACAATAACAAAACAATGAAGAAGTTCACTATCTTATCATTCGTTGCAGCCCTGACGGCTGCTTTCTCTTTCACATCGTGCAATACTGGTGGCGACTCTTACAGCGCACCAACACTGGATCAGCAGCAGTCCATGATCAATATGCTCGGCTACTCACAGGTGGGCGGAATGGTTTACTACAACGAGAACAAACTGAACACCAAAGATGTACTCGACACTATTCCTGGCATAGTTGCAAGAATCACTTCAGAAACCAACAAGGACAAAGATGGCAACATCAAGAACCTGTATGCTTCTGTTTCTTTCAAATTCCCAGTTTCTATCCTGAGTAAATTTGTTAATGACGACAAGTTGGCTGCAAAGATTGCAGAGATGGATAAGGTTGACATAAAGGTAAACCTCATACCTTATCTGTATAGTACACAGACATTCATCGCCAACTCTTATGACCTGGAGCTCGGCAACATCGTAACATCAGAGAAGGAATACAAGAAGGTTACCGTGAAGTTCTACAACAACTATTGCGTAGGTGGCTATCAGACCAACAAAAGCACTAAGAAACAGTATTTCTGCTTCTATATGCAACCTGCTTACATCTATGTTGATGGTACACAGACAAACCTGCTGAAAGCCAACAGATTCAACAACACAGACTTCCCACCAGTTTTCCAGTTTACTACCGACAAGCAGAACTAAGAAAACGAGGAAAAGGCTAAAAGATATTACTCTTCTGAAAAAGAAGTACTCTCTGAATGATTAAACGTTCCGGAAACGGAAAAGGGCGCACCGACAAATATCGTCGAATGCGCCCTTCTTTTATGTGTTCCTCGACCAGCAATCTGATCGAGGAATAAAGATTACAAGAGTTGATTACTCCTTACGCCAGAGCTTGCTCATATCCTCGAGGGTCTTTCCCTTTGTCTCAGGAACGAGTTTCCATACGAAGATCGCTGCAAGGATACAGATGGCGCCATAGAGACCATAGGTGAACCAATGACCGAAATCGTCGCCAGGAGTAAGGTGCATATTGAACATAGGCACGAAAGTAGAGCTGACGATGAAGTTGAATATCCACTGGAAGGCAACGGCAATAGCCACTGCAGCACCACGGATAGTATTGGGGAAGAGCTCGGCAATAAGAACCCAAGCGATTGGACCCCATGAGAACATGAAACTGGCACTATACACCATAATACTAATCATGGTGACTGTACTCAAGGCAGCATTACCAAAGGTAAGAGCCACACCAAGCGCACCTACAGCCATTCCTATAGAGCCAAAAATGAGCAGAGGCTTGCGTCCCAACTTCTCTACAGTGAAGACTGCCACAAGTGTGAACGATATGTTGACTACACCCATGATAACCGTCTGAACCATAGGATTTCCCATACCCATATCCTGGAAGATACGAGGAGCATAGTAAAGCACTGCATTGATACCTACAGCCTGCTGAAATACAGAAAGCATAACACCTACAAAGATGCACATGAAACCATAAGAGAAAAGCTTCTCGGTTTTCACAGTTACAGTATTCTTGATATCGTGGATAATCTCGCGGGCTTTCTCCGAACCATTGATCTTGGAGAGGATTCCGAAGGCCTTATCGTCCTGACCCACCATGACAAGATAACGGGGAGTCTCTGGCACGAAACAGATAAGGAAAGTAAACAAGCCTGCAGGCACCATCTCACTACCAAACATATAACGCCAACCAGTCTCGATAGTCCACTGAGCATCCACCATATTGGCTATGGCACCGGCCGCATCGTATATAGGATTGGCATGAGAACCCATAATCAGGAAGTTGACAAAGTAAACCACCAACTGACCGAAGATAATGGCAAACTGGTTCCAACTAACCAACATACCGCGCACATTACTTGGTGCGATTTCGCCAATATACATAGGACAAATGGCAGAAGCCATTCCCACGCCGATACCACCGAGCACACGATAGAAGTTAAACACTACGAGCAAGGTCCAGTCGGCTTGTCCCTGAGGAAGGATATAGCTTTCAGGCTCCATTGATCCCCAGGCAGAGAGGAAGAAGCAAATGCCCGCAAAGATAAGCGAACGTTTACGACCGAAATTGCTGGCAAAGAGTCCAGACAGTGAACTACCAATGATACATCCTATCAATGCACTTGAAGAAGTGAATCCGTGCATAAAATCGGAGTATTCGAAATCATTAGCACCCTTAAAGAATGCCTGCAAACCCTTCTCGGCTCCCGATATCACGGCGGTATCGTAACCGAAAAGCAAGCCACCGAGAACGGCGACCATCACGATTGAGATAAGATAGGCTTTAGAGCCCTTTTGATTTTGTTCCATTTTTTATTAGGTTTTGTGACATTATTACTCTATTAATACACATTTTCTCAATAAATATTACGTATAATCTGCCTTTTTCCCCAACTTTTTTCGTAAATTTGCAACCAAATTAGACTTTACACAACATGAACATAGCAGATTTTCTAAATAAGGAAGGACAAAAGAGAGGATTCTCCTTCGAGGTACTGCCCCCACTCAAGGGCAACGGAACAGCAGCTCTGTTCCGCACCATCGACAGTTTGAAGGAGTTTGACCCACGCTTCATCAACATCACGACGCACCACAGCGAGTACGTATACAAGGAACTCGAGAACGGTCTGCTAACCCGTCAGCGTGTGCGTAGACGTCCAGGTACCATCGCCATTGCAGGAGCCATACAGAACAAGTACGATATTCCTGTAATCCCTCATATCATCTGCAGCGGAGCTTCTAAGGAAGACATCGAGTATGAGTTGCTCGACCTCCAGTTCTTGGGAATATCCAATGTGCTCGTGCTACGTGGCGACAAAGCCAAAGAAGACCGACAGTTCACCCCTACCCTTAATGGACACGCCCATGCCACCGACCTTCTGAAACAAATCAGCCAGTTCAACGAGGGATTCTTCATAGACGGAACCCCCATTAAGTACCCTGGCGAGAAATTCTACTGTGGAGTAGCATGCTACCCAGAGAAGCATGAAGAGGCGCCCAACTTGGAGCAAGACCTCCAGCACCTGAAAGAGAAACAAGACCTCGGTGCATCCTATGCCGTAACCCAGCTCTTCTACGACAACCAGAAGTTCTACGACTTCGTGGAGAGAGCCCGCAAAATGGGAATTACGATGCCTATCATCCCAGCCATCAAGCCCTTCGCCAAACTCTCACAACTTACCATGGTGCCCAAGACCTTCCACTGCGACATACCGGAAGAACTGGCACAGGAGGTGCTGAAGTGCAAGACCGACGATGATGCAAAGGCACTCGGCATAGAGTGGACAACCACTCAGGTGAAAGACCTCTTCGAGCATGGCTACAGTCATGTACATTTCTTCACCGTATCGGCTGTAGAAAGCGTAAAGCAGATAGCTAAAATCCTGTTTTAAGTAAACAACCATAAAAAAATATAGATGAAATTCAGCGAAGTGATAGGACAGCAGGACGTGAAAAACCGTCTGATGCAGATGGTGGCAGAACATCGTGTGCCCCATGCCCTGCTCTTCTGCGGTCCAGAAGGCTGCGGCAAGATGGCCATGGCACTTGCCTTTGCCAGCTACCTGTTGGGAGAAAGAGAGGAGGATGCTGAAGACGACTCTCCACAGACCAGACGTGCCACCTCCATGCTTCGCAAATGGGAACATCCCGACCTGCATTTCACCTATCCTACTATTAAACTTGCCAGCATGGGCGACCATTCACCCGTGAGTCTCGACTTCGTCAAGGAATGGCGGGAGATGTTGCTCAGCGAGGCTTCCTATCCGCAAATCAACGACTGGATAAGCCGAATGGGCAAGACAAGCAGCGAGAAAGACGGCAACAAGCAAGCCATCATCACGGTGGAAGAGAGCGAAGCCATCAGCCACAACATAAGCTTGATGTCAAGCCAAGGAGGTTATAAAATCAGCCTGATCTGGTTGCCAGAGCGCATGAACATACAATGCGCCAACAAGATGCTGAAGCTCTTGGAGGAACCACCAAGACAAACACTTTTCCTCCTGGTAAGCGAACAGCCCGAGCTGTTGCTCGAAACCATCAGAAGCCGTACCCAGCGTATCGACTTCAAGAAGATAGCTACTCAGGAACTTGAGCAGGCACTCATTGAGCGACGGGGACTCGACAGGGACACAGCACACCGCATGGCAAGAATTGCCAATGGCAACTGGAACAAGGCGCTGGAGGAACTCAATGCAGGAAACGAAAACCAGCAGTTCCTCGACCTCTTTATCATGCTGATGCGACTGGCGTACATGCGCAAGATACACGACCTGAAGAAATGGTGCGACATCGTGGCAGCATTCAACCGCGAAAAGCAGAAGTGCATGCTCGACTACTTCACCCACATGCTCAGAGAGAGTTTTATGTACAACTTCCATCAGGAAGAACTCGTCTATATGACACAGGAAGAGGAGAACTTCGCCAAGAACTTCGCCCGCTTCATCAACGAGGCCAACATTATCGATATTTTCCACCTTTTCGATGAATGCAAGGCGATGATCAACCAAAATGCCAATGCCAAGATTATCTTCTTCGACATGGTACTGAACATCATCGTTATGCTCATCAGAAAATAAGAGGAAGTAAAACAAAAAAGCAACAAAAGGCGCAAGCCTTACCAATATATACAAACATAAACTATACACATTATAATAATTAGATCATCGTGGATTACAAGAATATGAAATTCAGAATGTTCAATGGTTGCGACCGAGGACTCTGCAGATGTGCAGTAGGCCGACAGGACCGCCAGCTGAACACATACGACTGGCTTGCCGACGTACCTGGCAATGCCGAGAGCACAGACCTCGTGGAGGTGCAATTCAAGAACACACGCAAGGGTTACTACCACAACGTGAACAACCTGGACTTGAAGAAGGGCGACGTTGTAGCCGTAGAGGCCAATCCAGGACACGATATTGGCGTGGTAACACTGACAGGAAGACTGGTGAAACTTCAAATCAAGAAAGCCAACCTCCGTTCTGCCGACGACATCAAGCGTATCTACCGCATAGCCAAGCCCGTGGACTTCGAGAAATGGGACGAGGCAAAGAGCCGTGAGCACGGTACTATGATTCAGAGCCGACAGATAGCCAAAGACTTGGGACTGAAGATGAAGATTGGCGATGTGGAGTATCAGGGTGACGGCAACAAGGCTATCTTCTATTACATCGCCGACGAGCGTGTAGACTTCCGACAACTGATCAAGGTGTTGGCGGATACTTTCCATGTACGTATAGAGATGAAACAGATTGGTGCGCGACAGGAAGCCGGACGCATAGGCGGAACAGGACCTTGCGGGCGAGAACTCTGCTGCGCTACCTGGATGAAGAACTTTGTCAGCGTAGGCACCAATGCCGCACGTTTCCAGGACATCTCGCTCAACCCACAGAAGTTGGCAGGTATGTGTGCCAAACTGAAATGCTGCCTTAACTACGAGGTTGACAACTATGTGGAAGCAAGCAAAAAGCTGCCTCCTAAGGATGCTCTCCTGCAGACTGCCGATGGAGAATACCATCAGTTCAAGGTTGACATTCTGGCAGGTCTTATCACCTATTCTACCGACAAGAACTTGGCTTCCAATCTGGAGACCATCAGCGCAGAACGTGCTTGGGAAATCATCAAGATGAACAAGGCAGGCGAGAAGCCTCTGAGCCTCATCGAGAATGGTAAGGCAAAACCTGCTCCTAAGTCCAGCGACCTCTTGGCAGAAGCAGACTTGAGCCGTTTTGACAAGGCGAAGAAGAAAAAGAAGAACAACAATCGCCAGAACAACCGTAAGCGTAATGCACAAGGTGACAACCGCCAGCAAGCAGACAACCGCGCAGAAAACAAACAGCAGGGAGAAAACCGTCAAGACGAAAACAGACAGCAAGGAGACAACCGTCCCAACCGTCAGCAAAACAACCGCAGACGCAACAACAACCGTCCTCGCCCACAACAGGGAGAAAACAATAAGGGAGAGGCCAATAAAGCAGAAACCAACAAGGCCGTAGCCAACAAAGGAGAAGGAAACAAAGGCGAAGCCAATAAGGGCAATGGAAACAAAGGCGGAGAAAACAAGGCTCCCAACAATGAATAACTGATGAAGCATTCTGTGGCTTACAACATGAGCCACAGAAGCTATAACTTTCAACTACGAAAAGATGAAGCGCTGGGCTTATACCATATGGATAATCATGGGGGCTGTAATGCTCTTTCACTCGTGCAGCGACACGCTGGTGTACGACAAATACGAGCACACCCCTATTGCCGGTTGGGAGAAGAACGACATATTGTCGTTCGACATACCACCTCTGAAGACTTCTGGCACATACGAGCAACAATTAGGGCTCAGGGTGACAGGAGTCTACCCCTTCATGGGTCTTACGCTTATCGTAAATCAGAGTATCTTCCCAAAAGGCAAACTTCAGGATATGGAGAAAACAGAAAAATCGGATACCATACAATGCGACCTGATAGACAAGAGTGGAGCTACCAAGGGACAAGGTATCAGTTATTACCAATACAATTTTCCCATCAATGCCTATCGCTTTGCTTCCGGCGACTCCATCCACATCACCGTCAAGCATAACATGAAGCGTGAGATTCTTCCGGGCATCAGCGACATCGGAATCAAGATGAATCGCATAGGAGAATAAATGGGTAAAAAACGCAAGTACTTGCGATGACCAACGAAAGTACTTGCGATGACCAACGAAAGTACTTTCAATGACCAACGTAAGTACTTGCGACAGCCATCGCAAGTATCTTCATTTTTTGAGGCTATAGGGTAGCCATAATATGGGTTACATAGGATGGCAAGATAAAGACCCACAAAATCATACAACAAAAGCGACTTCATAGGACGAAGTCGCTTTTGTTGTTTATATATATTTTTCTTGTCGATGAATCTTAGATTAGGTTCTTACCAGATTTCTTCCCGCATCGATTCTGAGGAAGATAAAGAGAAGGATGGTAAAGCCCCAGAGCGACGAGCCTCCATAACTGAAGAACGGAAGCGGGATGCCGATAACAGGAGTGAGTCCCAATACCATACCTACATTAATAAACACGTGAAAGAGGAAGATACTGAGTACACTATAACCATATACTCGCCCAAACTTGAAGGGCTGCCGCTCGGCAAGAATAATCAGCCTGATAATCAAAGCCAAGAACAGCAACAGCACTCCTGCCGATCCTAAGAATCCTTCCTCCTCACCCACGGTACAGAAGATAAAATCGGTGTCCTGCTCGGGCACAAACTTCAGTTTGGTCTGTGTACCATTGAGGAAGCCCTTTCCCTGAAGACCACCAGAACCTATCGCAATCTCACTCTGGTGCACATTATAACCCGCACCAGCCAAGTCTTCCTCCAGTCCGAGAAGTACGTTGATACGCACACGCTGATGAGGCTCCATCACATTGTTGAGCACATAGTCGGCAGAATAGAAGAAAGCCAAGGACCCTAAGGCAAACAAGGCGATGAAATAATAGTTTCTGATGCGTGCGGATAAGCCCTGATAGAACAGGAATCCAATGAGCACGAAACTTACAATCAACTGAACATAGGTCACATCGAAAGGAATGACGTAAACAGAGAAGAGCATACACCCCAAAGTGATGCCGACAGTATAGAGAAGCATCTGTACCGTTTGCCGCCCATTGTGAATATAGGTGCTCACCATGCCCGTAGAAAAGATTTGCACAAGTAAGAGCACAACAAACTCGCCTACCGACGTTTGTCCATCCCACATCATCACATTTTCGTACTTCACACCCACCACGAAGTAAACCACCATGGCAACGGCAGTAAAGAGAATACTGCCAGGCATACCTTCACGATAGAACATAAGGAAGAAGGCAGAATAGACAAGTGCAGAACCCGTCTCGCGCTGTCCCACGATACATATCATCGGAAGGATAATGATAAAGGCTGCAGCAAAGAAGTCTTTCATGCGATGAATATTGAAGCCATAGCTCGACATAAACTTGGAAATGGCAAGAGCCGTAGCAAACTTGGCAAACTCGGCTGGCTGCAGACGCAAAGGTCCAAGCACAAGCCACGAGCGGGAACCCTTGATACTATGCGGATTGAAGATGGTGGCAAAGAGCAACAATACCAAGGCGGCATAGATGACATAAGAGAAGGTGTCGTAGAACCTGTCATCGAGCAACAAGATAATGAAACCGAGCGTGATGGAGGTTCCTATCCAGATAATCTGCATTCCCGAACGAGAACCAAGACTGAAAATATCATTGTCGCCATAGGTATAGCTGGCACCACAGACACTTATCCATCCAAAGGTGAGAAGCGCCAGATAAATGCCTATCGTCCACCAGTCGAGCGAACGAAGCACACCTTGTTGTCTGTTATCTGATTGAACCATATTACTTATTCAAATATCGCAAATCGAGCGAGTTTGGGTTATTAAAAGTTGAAGAAGAGAGGCGCTTTCTGTTGCTTAAGATGAAGCGCCCATCTCCCTGATATTTCTATCTGCTGCTTGAGCCATAGGCAATTCTTCGTGCCTGCATCTGTGCGGCAAGAGCCTCAGAAGCTGGCGACAGCTTGCCTTTGATATATTGCTCCATCATGAGTCCACCAATAGGCACACCATAGTCGGCTCCCCAGCCACCGTTCTCAACATATACTGCGATGGCTATCTGAGGATTGTTCATCGGTGCAAAACCCATGAACACAGAGTGGTCGTGACCACGGTTCTGTGCAGTACCGGTCTTGCCGCATGGTTCAAAGTCATAACGGGCAAGCATCTTACAGGTTCCCTTCAAGGCAGAGCTGCGCATACCTGCCACGACATAGTTGTATGCCTTTTTCGAGGCCATGGTGTAATGACGACGAGTATAGAGTGTATCGAGCGGCTCACCCTTCACCTTGCGCACCACATGGGGCGCATAATAATATCCTCGATTGGCGATGGTGGCTCCAAGATTGGCTATCTGCAGAGGAGTGAGGTTGACCTCACCCTGTCCGATAGAGATACTGATAATGGTGAGTCCGTTCCATGACCCTCGGTAAGCCTTGTCGTAGAACTCGGCATTAGGAATCAGTCCTCGTTTCTCGCCAGGCAGGTCGATACCAAGTTTGTATCCGAATCCCATACTCTTCATATAGTCGCGCCATGTGTTCATAGCCACTTGCACATTGGGATACTTGCGCCTGTTGCCCATCATATAATAGAGTCCCCAACAGAAGTAGCCATTGCAGGAGGTACTGATGGCATCGACGAGAGCTATAGGAGAAGGATGTCCGTGACAGCCTACATGCAGTCCGCGATAAGAGAATCCATGATGACAGGGGAAAGCTGTACCCGGCGTGATGATTCCTTCGGTGAGGTATGTGAGCGCCTGAGTAGTCTTGAAGGTTGAACCCGGTGGATACTGACCCATGATACTTCTGTTGAGCAACGGTTTCCAGGGGTCGTGCGAAAGGTAACGGTGCATCTTTCCGCGCATCTTTCCTACCAGCCTACGTGGATCATAAGAGGGCGACGACACCATGGCAAGCACTTCGCCCGTCTTGGGATCGATGGCTACAATACTACCTATCTTTCCTTGAAGGAGTCGCTCTCCAAGAGCCTGCAGGTTCAGGTCGATGCCCAGAGTAAGGTCTTTGCCTGCCACAGGACGCTGATCGAACTTGCCACGCTGGTAACTTCCCTGTATTCGTCCGTGCGCATCACGAAGTTTGATTTTGATACCCTTCTCTCCCCTGAGCTCTTTCTCATAGTATTTCTCCACACCGAGTTTACCGATATAGTCGCCTGGCTGATAGTAGCTGTCATCTTCTATATCGCTCTCCGAAACTTCTCCCACATCTCCAAGCACATGGGCAGCATAGGGACCGGTGTATTCACGTATGCTTCTCTTCTGCACATAGAAACCTGGGAAACGGAACATCTTTTCCTGGAACACACTGAAGTCCTTATCGGACAACTGTCCCATGAAGAGCTGCTGGGTGTAACGCGAATAACCGGGATTTTTGGAACGGTCCTTGATATCGTTCATTCGCTTGATGAAGAACTCTTTTGTAATGCCAAGCGAGTTGCAGAAGTCCATCGTGTCGAGTCTTCCACTCTCCTCGTTCATCACCACCATGATATCATAAGACGGCTGATTGTACACCATCAGTTTGCCATTTCTGTCGTAGATGGCTCCACGTGACGGATATTCCACCTGCTTGAGGAAGGCATTACTGTCGGCATTCTTCTTATAGTCGTCGCTCATAATCTGCAACGTAAAGAGACGAATGATGTAAATGGTCACAATTCCTATGGCCACTCCACCTATCACAAACTTACGTTTTTCGAGATTATAATCGATCATAATAACTATTTATATAATATGCCCTATTTTTTTATATATTTGACCCTTACACCTTATTATTATATATACCTTATTATATATATGTATCATTCTATGCATGCATAGAGTATGATTCGTTCTCCGTCAATTTCGTAGAGAGAAGGCGAAAGGGAAAAACTACTTGCGCACATTCTCTATGGCCATCAGCAACACATAGGTGAGAGCAGCACTTCCCACGATACATTCTATCCACTGCAACCAGTTGAAGAAATTGAAAGTCTCGAGTGTAAAGAAGAGCAGGCAATAAATCACCACGATGATGAGCGAATACCAAAAGTAAGAACTTCCAAGCGTGCGCACGCCAGGAAGCAAGTCGTCAGAACTGTCACGGGGCAGGAACAGCTCGAGCAGATAAGGCTGCAAGAGAGCTATTGCCGTCATAGAGCCAGCAGCCACACCCGGAGTGTTGGCGAAGATGTCGACTCCCAATCCCAGGGCAAAACTCCACAATAACATTTGCCAACGAGGCGTGTTACGACGAAAGTGGAGCACGAACATGATGTACAGAAGCGGTGTGGCGCAATGGAAAAGATGTATATGGTTACACACCAGTCCTTGCACCAGCAGGAGAACAAAGAATACTCCCCATCGCTTTACTATATCTATACTCATTTTTCAAAAAGAATTGAAAAAGTGTTGTCTTTAAAATCTGTTTTGTTTCTGCGAAACGGCAGAGTGCATTACTGTGGCTTGATGGAATCCTGTGCTGCCCGCATCAGGTCGATACGTTCCTGCAAGGCAGAATCATCAACAAGGCACACATCGCGCAAGCGAGCAAAATCGGTAGACAACTTAACCTGTACACGATATGACAGTCCGTCTGCCGAATTGAACACATGCAGAACCTTTCCCACCATGACTCCTGGAGGGAAGACCGATGAATATCCACTCGTCACCACATTGTCGCCCAACTTGAAGTGAGCATGTCTTGGCACGTCCTCGAGATAAGCCAGCTGTGAGGAGCCACCTCGCCAGCGCAGATAGCCGAAATAGCCACGGCGCTGTATGGTACAGCTGATATTGGAATGGCTGTTGAGAGCTGGGATGACGATGCTGTAATGTTCAGACACCAAGTAGACAATGCCTACCACGCCCATGCCACAAACCACGCCCATATCGCGCTTCACTCCATCGGCAGAACCCTTATCTATAGTGATAAGGTTGTCGTATCTGTTCACCATATTGGCGACGACCTTTGCCGGAATAAGCCTGCATCCCTGGAAGGGAACCATGCTTGACAAGCGTGTCACTGCAGCTTCCTGACTGCGGGTAAGGCGGGCGATACTGTCGTCCAGCATTCTTACCTGCTGTTCCAGGAAAGCATTGCGCTGAGTGAGCTGACTGTTGACGCCTGACAGCGAGAAGTAACTCTCCACAGCCGAATCCCACTCATACACCTTGCCCGTAACGGCGTTGGCCGACGAGAACCACACACTGCCCTGATAACTGTTGTATCTGAAGAGCAGTACCATGCTCACTACCTCAAGCACCAGGAACACAAACCAGTGGTTGTGTTTCGCCAGAAACTCTGTAAGGTTGTGCATACGCTATAGTTTCTCTGAAATTCAGATTTTCAATTATCTCATCAGGAACGAGAAGCGGTCTACATTCTTCAGCGCGATGCCGGCACCCTTAGCCACACTGTGCAATGGGTCTTCGGCAATATGGAAAGGAATGTTGATCTTGGCTGTGAGACGCTTGTCGAGTCCACGGAGCAAAGCTCCACCACCAGAGAGCCAGATACCATTCTTCACGATATCAGCATAGAGCTCAGGAGGAGTGTTCTCAAGTGCTGAGAGCACAGCATTCTCGATCTTTGCCACAGTCTTGTCCAAGCACTGAGCTATCTCCTGATAGCATACAGGCACCTCCATAGGCAGAGCTGTGATGCGGTTAGGACCATGAACAATAAAGTCTTCTGGAGCCTCATCACCCAGGTCGGTAAGAGCAGAGCCTACATGTATCTTGATACGCTCGGCCATACGCTCAGACACCTTCACGTTGTGCTGACGGCTCATGTACTCCTGGATATCAGCAGTCAGGTCGTCACCGGCTGTACGGATGGAGTTGTTGCTCACAATACCGCCAAGTGAGATGACAGCAATCTCGGTGGAACCGCCACCTATATCAACTATCATGTTTCCCTCTGGCGCCTCCACATCGATACCGATACCGATAGCTGCTGCCATAGGCTCAAAAATCAAGTAAACATCACGTCCGTCGGCATGCTCGGCAGAATCGCGTACAGCACGGAGCTCCACCTCGGTAGAACCAGAAGGCACACCAATTACCATACGGAGTGAGGGAGAGAAAAGACGGCTTCCTGTATGCACCATCTTGATAAGACCGCGCATCATCTGCTCGCATGCAGTAAAGTCGGCTATCACACCATCACGCAAAGGACGGATAGTACGGATATTGTCATGAGTCTTCTCGTACATCATCTTAGCCTTCTCACCTACAGCAATCATCTTGTCTGTACGGCGGTCGAGGGCTACAACAGAGGGCTCATCCACCACAATCTTATCATCGCTGATAATAATGGTGTTGGCTGTTCCCAAGTCCATTGCGATTTCCTGAATAAATGAAAAAAATCCCATTTTCTTTTGTTATTACTAATTGTTTATTTTAAGCTTAAAATATCTACGCCAGCACTAAAGCTGACGCACATTACTTAGCGAACCAAGCGTGGATAGCTGTATCGTAATGTGAGCTTACGCCAAAGGCACGCTCTGCAAACATTTTGCGATCCTCGATATCGGTCTCAGCACCTTTCTTCTTCAAGATATCGAGCAGCACACTGTACTCAGCCTTGCTGGGCACGATAACAACATCCTTGAAGTTCTTGGCTCCGGCACGGATCAGAGAGATTCCGCCTATATCGATCTTCTCAATGATATCGGCATCACTTGCACCGCTTGCCACAGTCTGCTCGAAAGGATAAAGGTCTACTACCACGAGGTCGATGCTTGGAATCTCATACTCCTCCATCTGCTCCTGATCGCCCTCATTGTCGCGACGCGCAAGAATACCTCCGAATATTTTTGGATGAAGAGTCTTCACACGTCCACCGAGGATGGATGGATAAGTGGTTACATCCTCCACTTTCTGACATTCATAACCGAGTGACTCGATAAACTTCTGTGTACCACCGGTGCTCAAGAATTTAACACCCTCTTCATTCAACTTGGCGAGCAACTCGTCCAAGCCATCCTTGTGAAAGACAGACACTAAAGCTGTCTTGATTTTCTTTGTTTCAGCCATTGATTTCTACTTATTTGAAATAATGGTGCAAAGGTACAAATAATATTTGAGCCCACCAAAAATCACTCGTGTTATTATTAGCTTTTTAACGCAAGAACGATGTTTCTTGACCTGAGTTAACCCTAAAAGCCATTTCTGCCATCTATTAAGACCGAAGCCGGTCATCTATTAAGACCAAAGCCGGCCATCTATTAAGACCGAAGCCGGTCGTCTATTAAGACCAAAGCCGGTCGTCTATTAAGACCAAAGAGAATCATTCACAAAGTACAAAACTCGTCTCCCGTCAAGCACCCGATTACCGACACATTGACAGCAATTTCGACTATAAAAGTCTAAAAAGCAACGAAAAACAAGACAGAATGTCAGCACTCTGTACCTCGGCACACATTTCGCTTCAACGGTTGGCAAACAACAAATAACATAACGAAACAAATAAAACAAGAAAGGAGAAATATATGACATTCGACAAATTTACAATCAAGGCGCAAGAAGCGGTGCAAGCCGCTGTGAACACAGCGCAACGAAATGGTCAGCAGACCATCGAGCCGGTGCATCTTCTCAGCGGAATCATCGAGAAAGCACCTGATGTGACCAACTATATCTTCCAGAAGCTGGGCATGAACGGAGGACAGATCTCCATGCTCCTGCAGCAGGAATTGCAGCATCTTCCCCGCGTACAGGGTGGCGGACAGCCATACCTCTCCAATGACACCAATCAGATATTGATCAACGCCGAGGATACTGCCAAGAAGATGGGCGACGAGTTCGTAAGCGTAGAGCCTATTCTGCTCGCCATTCTGAAAGGCAACTCTACAGCAGCCCGCATCCTGAAAGATGCCGGCGCCAACGAGAAAGACATGCTCGCTGCCATCCAGGCTCTTCGTCAGGGACAGAACGTGAAGAGCCAGAGTGCAGACGAAAACTATCAGAGTCTGGAGAAATACGCCAAGAACTTGGTTGAACAAGCCAGAAGTGGAAAGCTCGACCCCGTAATCGGACGTGACGAGGAGATACGTCGCGTGCTCCAAATCTTATCAAGAAGAACGAAAAACAACCCAATCCTTATCGGTGAGCCTGGTACTGGTAAAACCGCCATCGTTGAAGGACTTGCCGAAAGAATCGTACGTGGCGACGTACCGGAGAACTTGAAGAACAAGCAGCTCTATTCGCTCGACATGGGCGCACTGGTGGCTGGTGCTAAATATAAAGGCGAATTCGAAGAGCGACTGAAGAGCGTCATCAAGGAAGTGACCAACGCCAACGGACAGATTATCCTCTTCATCGACGAGATTCACACCTTGGTAGGTGCCGGCGGTGGAGAAGGCGCCATGGATGCTGCCAATATTCTGAAGCCTGCATTGGCACGCGGCGAGTTGAGAGCCATCGGTGCCACCACCCTCAACGAGTATCAGAAATACTTCGAGAAGGATAAGGCTTTGGAACGTCGTTTCCAGACCGTAATGGTCAACGAGCCTGACGAGGTGGACGCCATCAGTATTCTCCGAGGCATCAAGGAGCGTTATGAGAACCATCACAAGGTTCGTATTCAGGACGACGCCTGCATCGCAGCTGTCAAACTTTCTGAACGTTACATCTCCGACCGATTCCTGCCAGACAAGGCTATCGACCTGATGGATGAGGCTGCTGCCAAACTCCGTATGGAGCGCGACTCCGTGCCTGAGGAACTGGACGAGATCACACGTCACCTAAAGCAGTTGGAGATAGAGCGTGAGGCCATCAAACGCGAGAACGACCAGCCTAAGATTCAGCAACTCGACAAGGAGATTGCCGAGCTGAAGGACAAGGAACGCGACTTCCGTGCAAAATGGGAAGGAGAGAAAGACCTCGTCAATAAAATTCAGCAAGACAAGCAGGAGATAGAGAACCTGAAGTTTGAGGCTGAGCGCATGGAACGTGAAGGCAACTACGAGCGCGTGGCTGAGATCAGATATTCTAAGCTGACTGCTCTCGAAGAAGACATCAAGCGCATCCAGGAACAACTGAAGAGCACTCAAGGTGGCGAGGCCATGATACGCGAAGAGGTTACTGCCGACGATATTGCCGAGGTGGTAAGCCGCTGGACCGGAATACCTGTAAGCCGTATGATGCAGAGTGAGCGTGAGAAACTGCTCCATTTGGAGGAAGAACTCCACAAGAGAGTCATCGGTCAGGACGAGGCCATCACCGCCGTGAGTGATGCTGTACGCCGTTCACGTGCCGGCTTGCAAGACCCGAAACGTCCTATCGCAAGTTTCATCTTCCTCGGCACAACCGGTGTGGGTAAGACTGAGCTTGCCAAGGCTTTGGCAGAATATCTCTTCAATGACGAGTCGATGATGACACGTATCGATATGAGTGAATATCAAGAGAAGTTCAGCGTCACCCGTCTGATAGGTGCGCCTCCAGGATATGTAGGCTATGATGAGGGTGGACAGTTGACAGAGGCTGTTCGTCGCAAACCATACAGTGTGGTTCTCTTCGATGAGATTGAGAAGGCTCATCCCGATGTATTCAACACCCTGCTTCAGGTATTGGACGACGGACGACTGACCGACAACAAAGGCCGTGTAGTAAACTTCAAGAACACCATCATCATCATGACTTCCAACGCAAGCCGTGATATGTTGAGAAAGACCTTCCGTCCGGAGTTCCTGAACCGTATCGACGACATCATCACCTTCAAGCCTCTCACCAAAGAGCAGATTGGCCAGGTGGTTGAGCTTCAGATGAACAGAGTCAAGAAGATGTTAGCTCTTCAGGGCTTCGAACTTCGCTGGACTCCTGCCGCTATCCAATATTTGGCAGAGGTGGGCTACGATCCAGAGTTTGGCGCACGCCCTGTAAAGCGCGCAATACAAGACTATGTATTGAACGACTTGAGCAAGAAGATCCTCGCCGAGGAAGTCAGTCGTGAGAAACCTATCACCATCGACCACACCAAGGAAGGCGGATTGCTATTCGAGAACAAGTAATGTTAACGACAGAAAGAGAAACAACTACGCCACTTGCGTAAGTTGAACCATCATAAAAAGTCTACTATGCTAACACCTTTTTTAGGGGTTAGCATAGTAGACTTTTAATATTTAAGAGAAGAAGGTACAGAAAACCAGCTGTTAACTGTTAACTCTGTTAACCCCTATTTCAGATTCTTATCCAAGAACTCCAGCATTTTCTCCTGCGCCTTCAAACCGCAGGAATGAGGAATTTTTCTGTTTATAAGATTAGTTATTGTTTGCAAAAATAAGAATTTATCCGCAAAAAGAGTCCAATAATCTCGATATTTTTGCGTACCTTTGCCTAAACATCATCAAATAGAAGATAAAGACATGTAAATAGCAGTTTCTTGTTCAGCGAATAAGAATATCGACCCGGATTTCTTCACGATGACAGAAGAGATGGGAAAGTGGATGGCAGAGAATGAGCAGGATAGATTTCAATTATTCATTAAACGCCATATTCTCCACAAGCATTTTCAATTTATCAACCAGATATAATGGAAGATTGAGCAAATCATCGTCCTTCCTCATATTAAGAGCAGAAAGACGAATTGATAGTTTAGGGAGATATTGCTTACGATAATACGCCAGGCTCTTCGCCGTAACATTCTTGTCAGCCTTCACCTCGATAGGAATGATTTTACCTGCATCCTGCAACAGAAACTCCACTTCTGCCGTATTGCCAGAAGTCCAATAATAATGCTGACTGCCATACTGGCGAACCAAAGCCTGCAGGACATAGTTTTCTGCCATCACCCCCTTGAACTCCGTAAAGAGATTGTCGCCCATCAATACCGTAGCAGCATCCAAATCAAACTTGCGCCCCAATAAGCCCACATCATTGAGATAAAGCTTAAAGGCATTGTCTTTCTTATAGGCAGAAAGCGGCAAGCGAGGAGTTTCTATCGCCGAAACCCGATGCACCAATCCTGCCAGGCACAACCATTCGATGGCTCCCTCATACTCACGCGCCCTACCCCCTTTCTGAACATCAGCATAACGGAACTTCTTGTCCTCACGAGCCAGCTGATTCTGCAAATTGCCCCAAACCTGAAACACACGTGGGATATCCTTGTTGCTGATGTGCTTGGCAAAATCAAGGGAATAAGACTGGAGGATAGCATTCTGAACCTCCTTTACTTCCGCCCACGAACGAGTGTCGATGTAGGCACTTACCGCCTCGGGCATTCCTCCTAACACAAGATACAACTTGTAAGCATCTATCAGCTGCTGGTGCAACACCTCGGGCACAAACATCACCTCGTCTATCATCTGATAAGAATGATAGAGCTGGGCATCTGCCGCCCTCAGATATTCAGCAAACGATACGGGATAAAGCGTCATGAAGTCCACCTTACCCACGGGAAAAGACGCTCCTGTACGATTAAGAGCCACACCCAGGAGTGAACCTGCGCACACAACAGCGTACTCCGGAGCATCCTCACAGAAATACTTCAAGCTATTCAATGCTTCATTGCATTCCTGAATCTCATCAAGAACAATCAGAGTGGAAGTTGGGATAATTTTCTTCACCATCATCAGCTCCATCGACTTAATGAGTCTCAAAGGCTCCTTGGTACGTTTAAAATCCTCCTTCACGGCTGGCATCGTATCAAAGTTGATGTAAACCATATCCTCAAAGCATTCCCTGCCAAACTTCTTCAATGCCCACGACTTACCTACCTGACGTGCGCCCTGCAACACCAATGGTTTGCGACGCGGATTCTCCTTCCACGCCTTCAATTTATCTAGTATTTCTCTTTGTATTTCTGCCATAAATTCCTCGTTAATATGATTTTTCGGCAAAAATACACATTTTTCATATCAAAAAGTGGCAAACTTGCACATTTTTAATATTAATTAGGATTAGAACTTATAAAACTGAGTATTCAAATAAAAAGAAAGAGCGGAAAAGCAACTGTTAACTGTTAACTCTGTTAACCCCACTTCATTTTTTCGCAAGCTCAAGGAAACTCCACCAACCATTCCGAATAGCTATAGGACTTTGATTTGTGTGGCAATCTCATCCATGGTCAAATACCTAATATGAAGTTTCTGTACGTTGGGGCAGATGTTTGCCGCCAGCTTCTTTCAGATTCCACCTCGCAGTGGACACCCTTGCTATTGGCTATACAATTCCCGCTATTAGGGCTTGTTAGGGACTTGCACCCATTAGAATAAGCTCATGCCGAGCATACACGCAAACAGGGGGTGGGGCACGGGAAAATCCCGCAGCCTCACCCCCTGAGTATAGGTAGTGGCGAAGACTTAGAGCTTCGGCGGATTGCGCTTGTTGCCCTCGGTCAGGAATCCATGGCGGTAGGCATGGAGGAGCTCCTGGAGGTCCTCGATTTGGCGGCGCAGCTCCTTACCCTTGTCAGTATCGGCCACACGCAGGCTCCGGTAGTTCATCTCAACGATCTGCGTAGTACTGCGAATGTCCGTGCCACGCTTGATGGCATCGTCGGTAGAGGTGAACGGCTCATGCTGGACGAGCTGGAATCCGCGGCTGTGATAAACGAGGGTATAGCCGGCAATACCGGTCTCTTTGTGATAAGCCTGGGCGAAACCGCCATCGATGACCATCAGTTTGCCACCCGCCTTGATGGGGTTCTCGCCCTTGCTGACATGGACGGGGACGTGGCCGTTGATGATGTGGCGATTCTTGCCCTCCACCTCAAACTCGTCGAGGATGCGGTCGGCCGTGGCCTCGTCGTCACGCAGGGCATAGTAGAAGCCCTTGTTCTCCTTGTGGGTCTCCTTCTCGGCCAGGAAGTAACGCTCGAAAGTAGCCATCTTCGCCTTGTCGAAGAGCGGACTGTCGGGTCCGCACCACAAGTAGCAGAAGTAGTCGATGGCCTCCTGGCGCAGTTTCGGATCGCAGTCCTGCTGGAATGCTGACCGGATCATCATACCGAGATGATAGAGGAGTTCGCGCCCCTTGTAGCTCTTGCCCGGCAGGATTTCCACAGCCTTGAACGATCCGTCGGCGTTGAGGGGAATGGAGGCGTGGTAGAGGAGGTTGCCATTGACCTTCTTGAACATGCAGCCGCGGCGCAGGATGAGGTTGATGTGACTGCGCAACTTCTCACTGACGACGAAGGAGTGGTGGAGCTTCGATATGAGCACCTCTTCCTCGGGCGTAAGCTTGTTGGGATGAGCCGGGTCGATGGTGGGGAAGTGGCAGGAGAGCATCTTGTAGGCCTTGCCATCTACACGGCAGGTGCCGGCCTTGAAGTCGATCGCCTCCAGGAGCTTGCGGCTGCCCATCTTCCACAGCGGGTGCTTATCAACAAGGGCGGCTTCGAGCTTAAACTGGATGACGCTGATGGCTTTGTGCATGCGGGCAATGAGGAGGCGGCTCTTGTCGTCGATGGCCACATCCTTGGAGACCTTGGGCAGGAACTCCTGACACGGATCGTCGCCATAGACGTCCATGGCAAAGGTGGCAAGGTTGACGAGGTTGATGCCGTAGCCGTCCTCCAAGGTCAGCATGTTGTCGTAGCGCAGGGCGATGCGAACGACGTTGCATATACAAACATCGTTGCCTGCGCACGCGCCCATCCACAGCACGTCGTGGTTGCCCCAGGTGATGTCCCAGTCGTGGTAACTGGCCAGGATGTCAAGGACGGTGTGGGCACCGGGACCTCGGTCATAAACGTCACCGAGGATGTGGAGTTGGTCGATGACGAGGCGCTGGATGACGTTGCTGATGGCGATGATAAACTGGTCGGCGCGGCCAATCTCGATGATCGTAGAGATAATAGATCCCACATAGTCGATTTTGTTCTTCGCGTCGGCATGCTCATGGAGCAGCTCCTGAATGATGTAGGAGAAGTCCGTGGGTAGCGTCTTGCGTACCTTGGAGCGCGTGTACTTGCTCGATACGTCGCGGCAGATCACCACCAGGCGGTGGATTGTGACGCGATACCAGTTGTCGAGGTTCGCCTTCTCGCGCTTCACGAGGCGCAGTTTCTGCTCGGGATAGTAAATCAGCGTGCAGAGGTTGCGGATCTCCACCTCGCTCAGCGTGTCGGCGAAGAGGTCATTGACCTTGCGTAGGACGTTGCCCGAGGCGTTCTTGAGAACATGCTGGAAGGCTTCGTTCTCACCGTGGATGTCGGCGAGGAAGTGCTCCGTGCCCTTCGGCAAGTTCATGATCGCCTGCAAGTTGATGATCTCCGTACTTGCGTCGGCAATCGTCGGAAACTGGCGGGCAAGTACTTCGAGGTACCTGCGGTCCGCTTCGAGGTCGTAAACTGTTTTTTTAGATTCCATTTTTGATTGGTTTAGGCTGATGGTTTATATTGTTATTATTATATTGATTTGATTGATTTGATTGTTCATTCATTCTGCCAAGTCATCAGAGAGCTACAAGTCTTTCGCCCGCTTGGCGGGTCGCAACGGCATGAAACCCTCAGTGAGAAGCAGCCTTCTCCCCAGCACCGCCACGGCGCGTCGTGAGAATCCGATCGCCGAGAAGCGGGGGAGGATGGCTTTGAGTTCCTCCTCGTCGTAGTCAAGAAACTTAATAGCGGCGTAGAGGTCGCAAAGGTGGCGCAGCGAAAATTCATTGCGGCGTGAGAGCGTGCGGGCGTTGAGCAGAAGGGTGACAACCCGCTTTAGCGCGTCGCTCTCGTCCTGGAGTACGGTCCGCCATTTTTCCTTGGCCGTCTCGCCTGCCAGCAGCAGGTCGTCGGCAGGCAGCGCATCCCGTCGTTTCGGATGGCGAACGGGATAGCGGCTGATAGCCGTGGGATCGTTGTCGGCAAGAGGCGCATTAAGCTCAAGGCGGCGTACAGCCTCCGCCACAAGTGCCATAACGTCCTCATCCTCCGCCCAAAGGCAGAGACGGCGCCAGTGGTCGGCGTCGAGGGCATGGAGGTGGCCCAGGCGTTCAGAAGAAATCTGTGCTGAGGGCTCCCAGTCTATGGCTGCATGGAGAAGAGATCCGATCACTTCATTGTCCTCGGGGGTGAGGTAGTGGGCATAGCGCGTGTCAATCACCTTGCGATAGAGATCCACCGAACACCTTCCCATGGTTTCGACCGAGAGGCGCGAGTCGAGAAGGGCGCAACCGATGGTGTCTGTCTGATCGTTCCATCCAAGGCGGGCAAGGCGTGCTGCCTCATGGTCCGTAGGGGCAAGGATCGCATCGGCCCGAGAGACCATACGTCGCTGGTAGAGCACGGTCATTGCCAATTTCGACCACCGCCGTTCGTGGCGGCAGCGATAGGCGTCGAGCGCTCCGTGGGGAGAGACCACCACGCCGCAGCCTTGTTTCCCAGCCAGTCGTACCCATTGCGCCGCGCGCCAACTCCAAATCGTGTGGACATGGACGATATGAGGGCGAAACGAGCGAAGCTTCTGTCCAATGGCGTCGCGACGGGTAGCTACACAGACCTCCACGCCCAGTTGTTCCTGGACGGTGGTCAGCGCAGTGAGATAGGCGGAGAGCAAATCCTCGCGTCTGACATGGTCTATATAGTGAAGAACACGCATCAGATCTTATGGGTGATAAAATCGTCTTTGTTGGCCCGGTGATAGCGGACGTGGAAAGCGAGATAGTGCCATAGCAGCCGCATCTCGTAGAGGTAGAGGCGACTGGCGGGCTGATCCTCATCCATGCTGCGCAGCGCACGCAGACAGATCCATGTGCGCAGGCCTACCGTGGCAGCAAGCAGCAGTACGGCCCAAGCCACCAAGATCCAACGCGCGGTGAGACAACCCCAAAGCACGGAGGCCAGGAGAGCTACCACGCTGAGATGGAGGAGCGTCTGGGCGAGGTTGTGGCGCCAGCGGTGGGCAGCAGTCCGCGCCATGTGACGGCGGTCCTCCATATAGTAGAGCAACTTGTTGCGCCAAGCCTTGTCCGTAGGACAGAGTTCGAGGAGCGTGCCGTCTTCCGAGTTTTCAAAAGCCGTGGTCCCTGGGCGCGCATACTCATTGACGATGAAGTCGTACTCGCCACGCAAGTATTTCAGGTTGGCACGGAATCCGTCGCGCTTCTCAAACTCCGAGCGGCGGAGCATCAGCGCATTACCTTCGCAACGATAGGCCGTACCGCGGGCCAGCTCCTGCTGGAGGTAGAGACTCGTGTAGGATCGCAGGAAGCGACGGAAGGGTGGCGTGTCGTCGTCAAAGCGCGTATGGCCAATGACGAGATTGCGCTCCTGCGTGGCATGGCGGGCCATGGCACGAAGCCAGTATTTCGACTGAGGACGGCAGGTGACGTCCGTCAGGAGAAGCCATTCTGTCGTCGCCGCTTTTTCGCCCACGGTGATGGCCAGCTTCTTGCGACTCATATAGCGGGACGAGTCGGGGATATAGGTGGCGTAGAGGTGCGGATTGGCGGCATACTTCTTGAGCACATCGTCGGTGTCAGACTCTCCCCGCCAGAATACCACGATGATGCGAAATGGGGCGGGGTAGTCCTGCTCCAGCAGCAGGGGGAGGTGCTGGTCTAACTCGTAGGTTTTATCGTGGGGGGTGACGATGATGCTCACGGGGGGATAGTCGCAGGAGGGTTCTGCCATTTCTTTGACCTTGTCCGCCTCATGGTCCTCGCTCGTGGTTTGGACCTCTTCCGCTTCATGGGCTACAAGCGGATTCTCTGTGCGCCGCGACTTGCGGAGAAAGACGTCCGTCAGCGTGGCAACCAGCACCAGTAGCAGGAGGATCCCTCCACCTATGAGAGATGCAGTATCTATTATGAGGGTCATAGCTTGTCTGCTTCTTTCGTCTGGTTAGGCCTGGTCGTTTTTCTTCTTACCGAAGATGGTGGCGCTCAGACTTTCCAAGGCGGCCTGTTTGTCCTCCTCGCGGATGAGGAAGGAGATATTGAAGTTGCTGCCGCCATAACTGATCATGCGCACGGGGATGTAGCGCAGCGCCTCCGTGGCAAGGTTTTCGAAGCCAGTGTTGGCACTGTCGAGGTCGCCGACCACGCAGACGATGCACATATTCTCATCGACCGTCACCGTGCCGTATTTCTTCAGTTCCTCCACAATCTCTGCCAGGTGGCTGACGTTATCTATCGTCATTGAGACGCCGACTTCGCTCGTAGCGATCATGTCAATGGCCGTCTGATAGCCCTCGAAGGTCTCGAAGACCTTGCGCAGGAAGTCTGGCGAACCAAGTTTGCGGCTCGATTTCACCTTGATGGCCACGATGTGGTCCTTGGCCGCCACGGCCTTAAGTTTGCCGCGCACCAATTCGTTGTTGATCAACGTGCCCTCTGCGTCGGGATCCATCGTGTTCTTCAGACGCACGGGAATGCCTGCATACTTCGCAGGCTGGACGCAGGTGGGGTGGAGGATCTTTGCGCCAAAATAGGCTAGCTCTGAGGCTTCCTCGAAGTGGAGCTGGCGCACAGCCTCGGTATGGGCCACGAAGCGCGGGTCGTTGTTGTGGATGCCGTCGATGTCTGTCCAAATTTGAATTTCCTCCGCCTGGAGGGCCACGCCGATGAGCGAGGCAGTATAGTCGCTGCCACCACGCAGCAAGTTGTCCACCTCGCCATAAGCGTTGCGACAGATGAAACCCTGGGTGAGATAGACCTCATAGCCAGGATTCTTCTCCATCAGGCGCGTAAGGCGCTCGCGGATAGCTCCCGGAGCCGGCTCGCCGTTCTTGTCCGTCCTCATGAAGTCGAGGGCAGGAAGCAGGATGGCTTTGACGCCTGTCTCCTGGAGGTGGTTGACCATCATCGTCGTACTGATGATCTCGCCTTGCGCCACGATTTGCTTCTCCTCAAAACTGGTAAAGAAGTCCTTGGTGAAAGTGCGGAGAAAGGCAAACTCCTCACAGAGAAACTGGCGCATACGTGTCCTGTATTCCTCGGTGTCGAAGAGCGCGTTGACGTGCCCCATGTATTTCTGTTCCAGCGCGTTGATGACTTCGTTGGCGCTGTTGGTATTCTTCTTGTAGAGATAGTCGGCCACCTCGACCAACTCATTGGTCGTACCACTCATAGCGGAGAGCACGACGAAGGTCGGACGTCCGTCACGAGTGACGAGACGGGCTACAGATTTGATTCTCTCGGGACTTCCTACGGAAGTTCCACCGAATTTCATTACTATCATTTCCGTTCTTAATCGTTTTTGTTACCCTTTTTGTGCCATTTCCTCAGCATCTTCCTCTTCCATCTCGCGCTGGCGCTCGCCGTCATCGATGAGGCTGAAGACACGATTCTTGCAGCGATAGACCTTGCCAGGGAAGAGGTCAATGAGATGAATATTGTGGGTGGACATCACTACCGCCGTGCCTTCCTTGCTGGCTGCCTGCAAGAGAGAGACGATGCTCGCTGCCGTCTCGGGGTCGAGGTTGCCCGTAGGCTCATCGGCAATGATGATCTTCGGTTTGTTGAGCAGGGCGCGGGCGATGGCGATACGCTGCTGCTCGCCACCAGAGAGTTCGCTCGGCATCTTCTCGGCCTTGTCGCTCATGCCGACTTCGGCCAGCACCTCGATGATGCGGCGATCTATCTTCTCATTGTCGGTCCATCCCGTGGCCTTCAGGACAAAACGGAGGTTGCGATAGACGGTGCGGTCGTGGAGCAGCTGGAAGTCCTGAAAGATGATGCCCATCTGCTTGCGAAGAGCGGGGACGCGACTGCGGCGCAGAGCCAGCACGCTCTCGCCAAGGACGTCGGCACGTTCGGCGTCCTCGGAATCGATGTCGAGCTCGCAGTAGATGGTCTTCAGCAGCGAACTCTTACCCGAACCGACACGGCCGATGAGGTAGATAAACTCACCCTCGTTGACTTGAAAATCGACATTCTCCAAGACGAGTTTCTCGTCTTGGTATATATTGGCTTTTTGATAATTGATAAGCATCTTTCTCTATCTATAGTATGATTCTTTGCAAAGTTAAGCATTTTTCTCCAAACAAGAGCGCCGCTTGCTGGAGAAAATATGCGTTTGAGTCGTTTTTGTGGGTTTTCAGACGGGCTGGTGGTAGGTTTTGTCGCACAAGGGACGCTGGATTCAATAGTTTTCCATGATCCAGCGATGCTTCTTCCGCTGCTTGGCATTGAGGCCTACATGCTTTTGGAAGATTGAAAGGAAGTCGTGGCCCGAGGGACTTTGGAAGCCTCGGATATAACTGGGCATTTCCACCGCCTTGTCCTCCACATGACGGCCCTTACCCCAGACTGTAACCTCCTCAAGGGTATTGAACTGTGGCATCAGGGCGAGGGTGTCGCTCATCTGCGAGCGCTCCAGCGAGAGGGGCACAAAACCGGAATGGGAGAGGGCGAGGCTCGTGAAAGGTTTAGTGAGCTGAAACTGGCCGCGGTAGTCGCTCTTCGCACGCTCCCCGGTATTAGTCATAACCACTACGTCGCGCAGGGGAACGCCGGTCTCCATGTGGACAACCACGCCACCATGCTGGGCGTGGACTTGGGTAGCGACCAGCAGGGCAAGCAGGGGCAACGAATACCGACTGAATACGTATTGCACTGAAAACATGTGGACAAAAGTAACAAAACGCTCGCAAACCATCAAAACATCCACCGTTTATTAAGAAGATTTAGGCGAACATCGCGGACGAATAACATTTTGATACAATTGCCTAAAATGTAAAATCCAAAGAATGGATAAGGAATGAAAAAAGGAAAAGGGCATCCGCAATGGATACCCTTCGTCGTGATTTCGCCGGGACTCGAACCCGGAACCCTCAGTTTAGAAGACTGATGCTCTATCCAGTTGAGCTACGAAACCCCACCTATTATGATGTCTTTTGAAAAAGCGGTGCAAAGGTAGCTATTTTATATGAGAACAGCCCATGTGTATTCAATTTTTGCCCCATATTTTTAACTAAATTAACAATATAAGACAAAACAAACCAACTACAGGCTGGTATCAGCAGGAGCGCTACAATTCATCCAGCTCAATTCCGTCGGTGTCGAGGAGATAGGTGTGCGTGCCTAAGCGGGCCTCGAAATAGGGCGGTTCGTCGCGCAGCGAGATGTCGTCGTACTTGAATGGTGCAACGATTGTGTCCTTGCCATCAGGGGCGATGAGCCCCATCTTGCCGTCCTTCTGTGCGATGATGGGGATGGTCACGAGGTCATCGACATAGACATAGCAGGTGCGCAGGAAGTCGTAGCGAGGCGAGACCAGCACGTTGCCATGATGGTCAAGGATGCCAAACTTGCCCTCGTGCTCGATGATCTCGTGATTCTGACAGTAGATCTCACAGATCATCTTGAGGTAGCGCTCGAACTTGGCCTCATCCTGAAGTAGCTGCTGCAGGTAGATATAGGTATCGCTATAGTTGGCCATGGCCCTGGCGAGGATGATCTTCAGGTCGAGTCCGCTCGCTGCCTTGCGGTTGAGGTCGAAATAGCGAGCAATGGCTTGCTCCTTTTCGTCGAGCGAGAAGTCCTTGAGGTGCTCCTCAAAGCGAAGCATGTGGCCTTTGCTGCCGTGCATGGCCTTGATATAGCGGTGGATCTGCCGCTCCATCTCCTTGCAAACGAAGTGGCGTATCTGCTTTCTCTCAATCGGGTCAGCGTATTGCGCTTCGAAGTTATCTTGCGTTATCTCCATATTATTTTCTCCTTTTCGACAAAGGTATGGATTATTTTTCAAACCACAAAATATCGGGCACGATTTCTGTTGTTTTTTACTTTTTCTCCTTATTATATATATTGAAGGCTGCCGCGTGATGTTGTTGGGTACTTCCGCATGCTATTGATAATGACCCCCACATTATATACATTGAAGACAACCACACTCAGCTCAGACTGTCTCTACTGCTGGCGATGGGCAGCAGCCAGCTGGTCGGCAAGCCTCTGCGGAGAAGTCACAACTGTGAAGTCGGGGATGACTACATCCGCAAGCGGAGCGACGACTTCGCGGGGATTGGTGGTGGCAAGGCCTACCACACTAGCTCCTGAGTCGCGCCCACTACGCAGTCCGTTGATGCTGTCCTCGAAGACTACACAGTCGGCTGGGGCTACACCGAGGCGACTTGCGGCCAGCAGATAGCAGTCGGGAGCGGGCTTGGATCGGGGGAAATCGCCTGCCGTTAGGATGAGGTCGAAGTAGGGGATGAGTTCGGGATGGGCTCGATAGACATTCGCCATCTTGTCGCTCGCCGAACTGGTGACAATGGCCGTGCGTACGCCCGAGGCACGCAGAGAGGTGACAAAGGCTTCGAAGCCAGGAATATAAGGGAAGCCCATATTGTGCTCGAAATCCACAAGTTGGGAGGTGATGAGCTGCTGTCGCTGCTGGTCAGCGTCAAAGTAGGCGTGGTAAATCTGTGTGAGGGTCTGGCCCTTGATTTTCTGCGCATAGGTCTCACCATCACCATAATAACGTTCAAAGACACCTGCCCAAAAGGTGGTGTATTGCGACTCGGTATCGAGGACTACGCCATCGAGGTCGAAAAGAGCTGCTTGAAACATTTTATCCATCATTTTTCTAATCGTTGGCAAAGTTATGATTTTTTTTTGTAACTTTGCCCTGATTATGCGTCAGAGATTTTTCCAACCCGTGATAAGCCTCCTTTTTGCCGCGCTCCTGATGACAGGATGTGGCGGAAAGGGTAGTGTGAAACCCCTCAGTATCACTCTTGATAGCATCGTCATCGACACGACGGCGACGCTGGAGAAGGGTGATGTCTGCAAGGTGCATCTGAAGTTGCACCTTTTCAAAGGCCCGCATGCCGCCGCGCTCAACGACTCGCTGCTGCGGATGGGCCTCTTGCAGCCCGACTACATGGCATTAAGCTATGAGCCGCTCAATCCCCGGACGGCCCTTCCCGCCTTCGTACGCCGACTGGTGGAGGAACAAGCGGCCGTCTTCAAGCGCATCCGCAGTAGGGAAGCCGACACGCAGCCGCTGCGCTACGAGCTGAGTTGCGAGACGAAGGTGCTGGCGGGAGCTGGCGACGGCGTTATCTATATAGTAAGGACACGCACGGCCGACAGCACGGGAGAACCACTGACATGGACCGTGGTGCGCAATATCACGCCCAAGGGACACTGGATACGCCTCGACGAGGTCTATGACGCAAAGGACCGCGACCGGCTGCCAGGAGAGATTCTGACGCAACTGGCTGACGACCTGCAGCTCGACGACACGACCGCCGTGAGAAAGGCGGGCTACTTCGTGGGCATCAACGCCTATGCTACGGACAACTTCATGCTCTTCGACGACAGCATCCGCTTCGTCTATGTGCCTGGAGAAATTGCTCCCAAAGCAGTCAATATCACTTTAGACAGATAAGAAATGGAAAAGATACTCAAATATTTCCCCAACATCACGCCCGAGCAGAAACGACAACTGGAGATGCTCGGCCCGCTCTATGAAGACTGGAACGCGAAGATCAACGTCATCTCGCGCAAGGACATCAGCAACCTCTATGAGCACCATGTGCTCCACTCGCTGGCCATCGCTCAGGAGATGCGCTTCCGACCGGGCACGCGCATCCTCGACTTTGGCACGGGCGGAGGCTTCCCTGGCATTCCACTGGCCATCTTGTTTCCCGAGGCGAGTTTTAAACTCATCGACCGCACGGCGAAAAAGATACGAGTGGCGCAGGAGGTGGCACAGGCCATTGGTCTCCGCAATGTCACGGCCGTTCAACTGAGTGGAGAGGAAGAGAAAGGAAAGTTTGACTTCGTAGTCTCCAGGGCGGTCATGCCGCTGCCCGACTTGGTGCGCATCGTCCGCAAAAACATTTCCCGCGAGCAGCAGAACGCACACCCCAACGGTCTCGTTGTACTCAAGGGCGGAGACCTCACGGCCGAGTTGCGACCTTTCCGTGGTCTGGCTGACCGGGAGCCACTCAGCCAGTGGTTTGACGAGGAATGGTTTAAGGAGAAGGAACTGGTCTATTTGCCACTCTGACGACTCCTGCGGTCTTTCCATCACCATACACGACCATACTTAAGGCAGGCTCCGAAGATAGCGCAATCCTACGACCTGGACATAAGATATGGTGATGATGATATATAAAATATGATCGCGCACGTACATTATATAGATAGAAGAAAAACAATGACGGAGAAATTTGAAGAAACCATCCAGAAGGCCACACAAGTCCTCTACGACGGTCGCCTCAAAGAGGCCATCGACTTATTGCGGCCCATCTACGACGGCCATCCGTCGCTGGTGGGCTATGACGATTTGGACCGCATCGGCAAGGACTATGCCATGATGCGCGACTACATGCTCCAAGGCTATGCCGACCCACAGCGGAATCAACTCTACGACCGCTTGCTCCACGACCTCTATCGCGTCGTGGCCAACTTGATGGTCTCCTGGCGGTGCAAGAACGTCGAGGTGTACGCCACAGCCTTTCGCACTGATAACCATCTGAACAGAAGCCACGACTTTATCAAGACAACCCTGGAGCGCTTCCTCGCGGACGGGACGATGGTGGAGCCGGCGAGCAGCGAAGCGGATGAGGCCACGAAGGAGCGCTATACGCGCCACCAAACGTTTATGGAGCGACTTTTCTCCGCCCTCTTCATCTCCCTGCAGTGGACAGAGGCCGATCAGACATTCTTCGAGAGTCTCCTGCTCTCGCCACTAATCGACCCAAACGACGCGCTGCTGATCATCAGCGGTGTGACTCTGGCGACAATGAATGTCTATGACGAGCGCAAATGGCTGATGCTGGCCAATATTTACACGCGAGCCAGCAGCGAGCCAATCCGTCAGCGAGCCCTGACGGGATGGGCTTTAACGTCCCACCCTGAGACAGCGTTTTTCAAAAGTCAGCAGGAGGCATTCGTGCGCCTGGCGGCTGACGAGCAGACGCGGACCGAACTTCTGGAACTCCAAAAGCAGGTTTTCTTCTGCATGAACGCGGAGAAGGACAATGTCACCATCCATAAGGAAATCCTCCCCGACATGATCAAGGGATCGAACCTGCGCATGGGGAGGTTTGGCATCGAAGAGAAACCCAACGACGAACTCAACGACATCCTACACCCCAATGCCGACGAGGAGGCCATGGAGCGTGTGGAGAAAAGCATCGATCGAATGCGAGAGATGGAGAAAAAAGGTGTTGATATCTATTTCGGAGGCTTCTCCGTCATGAAGAGCTTCCCGTTCTATCGCGTGCTCTCCAACTGGTTTGCGCCTTTCAGCATCCATCACCCAGGGATCGCCCAGGCGCAGCGGGAGATAGGAAATTCCAAGATGATCCACGGGCTGCTGGGCCGCTCGCCCATGTGTGACAGTGACAAGTACTCGCTCGTCCTGGCCTTGGGAGAGATCATCGACCGCATTCCGGCTAATCTGCGAGACGCTATGCGGGCTGCCGGAGAATTTGGCGACTTGCCGCAAGCGGACAAGGAGGAACTGGCCTCGCCGACCTACGTACGCCGACTGTATCTACAGAATCTCTACCGCTTCTTCCGCCTGTGGCCGATGCGGTCGCAGATAGAGGGCTGCTTCACGGACCAAAAGAGCGACAAGGCTTTCTTCTTCTGCTCGCCATTGTTTGAGCACCAAGACTTCATGGTATCGAAACTACAACTTGGTTCCTTCCTCCTTAGACGGGGAATGTACGACCGCCTGCGCTTCCTGCTGGAGACGATGGAGGGCAAAGAAGAGGGTGGAAAACTGGACTTCCTGCGGGGTTGTCTCTACCTCCACGATGGCCAGAACCAGGGGGCACTCGACATCTTTAGCAGACTGCTGGCTAACGGACGCCAGAGTTTGTCGCTGCTCAAGGCAACGGCGAAAGCTGCCATGGCCACGGGCGACTACCTCCTGGCGTACAACTGCCTGAGCAAACTCCAGGAGTTGGAGCCGAACAACTTCAGAACACGCCTCAACACCTGCCTGGCGGCGCTCAACGCTGGAAAGGTGAAGGAGACGCTCAACACGCTCTATGAGCTCTACTACAACCACCCCGACGACCTCACCGTTCAGCGTGTGCTGGCCTGGACGCTACTTAATGGCGACAACCCGCAGAAGGCGCTACCGATCTACGAGAAGCTGCTGGCGGGCAAACCTGTGGATGAGGACTATATCAACGCGGGGTACGCGCGCTGGATAGCAGGCGACGTGGTAGGGGCGCACGAGATCTTCGGACGCTACCCCAACACGCCACACATCATGGAGGAGTTTGAGAAGGACAGGGAACTGCTTCAACGCAACGGTATCTCGCATACGGACCTCACACTCATGGCGGATGCCGTGAGGGAGGGACAATAATCATAAAGGACTATCAGTTTATATCATGCCATCAAATAATAATACTGCCAACGGGGGGGGACGTCGTTCAGCGGCCAGCAAGGCTCCTGTGGATTCCACCTACGGCCACCTGCAACCGCAGGCACTGGAACTGGAGCGTGTCGTACTGGGCGCGCTAATGATCGACAAAGACGCCTTCACGGTCGTCTCGGAGATACTGCGTCCCGATACATTCTATGAGCCACGCAACCAAAAGGTCTATACGGCCATACAGACCCTCAACATGGCGGAGAAGCCCGTGGACATCATGACCGTCACGGAGGAACTGCGCCATGAGGGCGAACTGCAGAACATAGGCGGACCGGGATATATCGTCGAACTGAGCTCCCACGTCGCCTCGTCGGCACATATCGAATATCACGCGCGCATCCTGCAACAGAAGTATCTTGCACGCCAACTGATCAGTTTCGCTTCTATGGTAGAAACGGAGGCCTTTGACGAGACGGTGGACGTGGACGCGCTGATGCAGAAGGCGGAGGGCGGACTCTTCGAACTCTCGCAGCGCAACATGATGCAAGACTACACCCAGATAGACCCGGTCATCAAGCAGGCGCACGACATCCTCCTCAAAGCGGCCAACAACACGGGAGGACTCACGGGTGTGCCGACAGGCTATACCAAACTCGACGAGATGACGGCGGGATGGCAGCAGTCGGACCTCATCATCATCGCTGGACGACCAGCGATGGGTAAGACATCGTTTGCCCTGAGTATTGCCAAGAATATCGCCATCGACTACCGCAAGCCCGTGGCGTTCTTCTCGCTTGAGATGAACAACGTGCAGCTGATCAACCGTCTCATCTCCAACGTCTGCGAGGTGCCGGGCAGCAAGATCCTCAGCGGTCAGCTGTCGGAGGACGAGTGGGTGCGCTTTGACAAGCGTCTGCCGCAGATGCAGGGGGCACCGCTCTATGTCGATGATACGCCCGGACTCTCGGTCTTCGAACTGAGAACGAAAGCGCGCCGACTGAAACGCGAGCACGACATACAACTGCTGATGATCGACTACCTCCAGCTGATGAACGCCAACGGCATGCGCTTCAACAGCCGACAGGAGGAGGTCTCCACCATTTCGCGATCGCTCAAAGGCTTGGCCAAGGAACTGGATATTCCCATCATCGCACTCTCACAGCTCAACCGTACCGTAGAGCAGCGCGACGGACTCGACGGCAAGCGCCCACAGCTCAGCGACCTTCGCGAGTCGGGTGCCATCGAGCAGGATGCCGATATGGTACTCTTCGTACACCGACCGGAGTACTACCACATCTACCAGGACAGCAACGGGCAGGATCTCCGTGGACGTGCACAGATCATCATTGCCAAGCACCGTAAGGGTGCGACGGGTGATGTGCTGCTCGACTTCAAGGGTGAATATACTCGCTTCTCCAATCCCGACTCCTTCGACGCAGAACCTCAGGCTCCGAATGGTGAAGGCGAGATCATGGGCAGCAGGATGAACGGAGTAATAGATGATAATTTTCCAGACGCTCTCCCATTGCCACAAACGGATGCCACACCCGATTTCTAAGTTGAAGTTGACTGGAAAGGATAAAAGGATAAAAGGAGAAGACAGGAATGGACAAAAAATGATAAATGCGCATGAGATGACTCTCATACGCATTTATTTAACCAATTTGATTCCAAAATATCCATGTACAATCTTTGTTACCCAGGACTAATACGATCTTCTGTCCATTAACAGTTCCTGAAACCTTTCTACCTTATGTCTTTCTTCACCCATTAAATTGAATGACGCTGCAAAGTTAGTACTTTCAGCAACCAAGCGATTATAAAAATTACGGAACGAATAACCAATTTTACGGATAATGAGCGAGAATGGTGTTCCAAGCTCCAATTACTCGCATATTTATAAGAAATACTCTCATATCAGCATTATGAATCCTGTCAATCGCAATATTCTCCGTCTGGCCATTCCCTCTATCGTCAGCAATATCACAGTCCCGCTGCTCGGACTGGTCGATCTGACGATCGTAGGCCACATGGGCGACGCACGCTACATCAGCGCAGTAGCCATCGGCACGATGATCTTCAACTCCATCTATTGGCTGACGCTGTTTCTACGCATGGGCACGAGTGGGATGACGGCGCAGGCCTTCGGCGCACAAGACAGAACGGAGGTGCTGCGCATCTTGCAACGGACGCTTTTCGTCGGACTATTCCTAGGCGTCTTGCTGCTGATGCTCTCACCCTTGCTTCGCCCTCTCCTCATCTATCTCATGAGCACGCCTCCCGACGCCGTGGTGCTGGTCGAGACCTATTTTGACATTGTAATCTTTGGCGCACCCGCCATGCTCGCACTCTACGGACTGACAGGCTGGTTTGTCGGCATGCAGGACACACGCACGCCGATGTGGGTCGCTATTTTCCAAAACGTGGTCAATATCGTTGTCTCCCTGCTACTTGTCGTCGTTTGCGGATGGAAGATGGAGGGAGTGGCCACAGGCACGCTCGTGGCGCAATGGAGTGGGGCACTGGTGGCGTTGGCAGCCCTCGCACGCAGACTTCACCAGCCATTTCTCCATACGAGCTTAGTCGGTCTCCTGGCCGACTACCTTCCTCATCGCAAGGAAGTCTTCAGCCGTCCTGCCCTCCACCGCTTCTTCGTAGTCAACCGCGACATCTTCCTACGTACGCTCTGCATGGTGGCCGTCAATGCGTCGTTTACATCCTTCGGAGGAAGACAGGGAGCTCTGGTGTTGTCGGCCAATACACTGCTGCTCATGTTCTTCACCTTTTTCTCTTACATCATGGACGGTTTCGCCTTTGCTGGCGAGGCGCTATGCGGCAAACACTATGGAGCTGGCGAACTGGCACAACTTCGCTTCACTACACGACGACTGATGATCATTGGTGCAGTCATGGTAGTGGCGTTCACCACTGTCTATGTGCTCTTTGGAAAAGAAATACTACTACTGATGACGAGCGACACGTCCGTAGTGGAGGCTTCCACCCACTATCTCTTTTGGGCCTATCTGATACCCGTGGCAGGTATGGCGGCTTTCATCTACGACGGCGTGTTCATCGGGACCACGAAAACGCGTGCAATGCTTGCCACCACCTTCGTTGCCGCCCTCGTCTTCTTCGGTGTCAACATCGGGTTGATACTGCTGGCAGAGACCGAGGTGTGGCCCGCCTCGCTCGACCACAATCATATCCTATGGTTGGCCTACATTCTCTTCCTCACGGCAAGGGGTGTGGTCCAGTCGTTCCTCTACCGCCGCTTGTTCTGCCTGTCGGTATCGTAACGGACAAGGTTCGCCAGCGGGCAATGTGACAGACATTGTTCGCTGGGTCCTTTTCATCCATCCGTCTCCAGGCCATGTGATTTGCAGCGCCAAGAGCTCGCCATTCGGTCGAAAAGCCTCGGTCTATGGCCTCAAAACCCGTCGCATCTGTTGCTTACTGATAAGAAAAGGCAAAATTTCTTCCGTTTGTGTCCGTTTTTTCGTATCTTTGCAGAAAAATAAGCTGCACACGGCAACCTGGGAACCAATTCTCATTGCCCTCGCTTGCATTGCTTTTGCATCAAATTAGCTAATTATGGGATTATTCGGACTGTTTAACAAGAAGAAAAAGGAGACGCTCGACAAGGGTTTGGAAAAGACCAAGCAGAGTGTTTTCTCTAAGTTGGCGCGCGCAGTAGCCGGCAAATCGAAGGTCGATGATGAAGTCCTCGACGACCTGGAGGAAGTGCTCATCACCTCGGATGTGGGCGTAGATACGACCTTGAAGGTTATCAAGCGAATCGAAGAGCGCGTGGCGCGTGACAAATATGTCTCCACCTCGGAACTCAATGGTATCCTGCGCGACGAGATAGCCCAGCTCCTCACCGAGACGGGAGCTTCCGACACGGATAGCTGGGATCTCCCCACGGACCACAAGCCCTATGTCATCCTCGTCGTTGGTGTCAATGGTGTGGGCAAGACAACCACCATCGGCAAACTGGCCTACCAGTTTAAGAAAGCCGGCAAGAAAGTATATCTCGGTGCGGCAGACACCTTCCGTGCCGCTGCCGTGGAGCAAATCTCCATCTGGGGCGAGCGTGTCGGCGTACCTGTCATCAAGCAGCAGATGGGCGCCGACCCTGCAAGCGTGGCCTTCGACACCCTGCAGAGCGCCAAGGCCAATGGCGCTGACGTGGTACTGATAGACACGGCAGGCCGACTCCACAACAAGGTGGGCCTGATGAACGAGTTGAAGAAGATCAAGGAGGTGATGAAGAAAGTTCTCCCCGAGGCTCCGGACGATGTGATGCTCGTCCTTGACGGCAGTACCGGACAGAACGCCTTTGAACAGGCAAAGCAGTTTGCCGCAGTCACACAGATCAGTTCGCTGGCCATCACGAAGCTCGACGGCACCGCCAAGGGTGGTGTGGTCATTGGCATCAGCGACCAGCTCCAGGTGCCCGTGCGCTATATCGGACTGGGCGAGGGTATGGAGGACTTGCAGCTTTTCAACAAGCGCGAGTTTGTCAACTCACTCTTTGACGGCAAGAACGGATAAACGCTCACCAAGGAATGAAGAAAAATCAGATAGATATCATCACGATGGGCTGCTCTAAAAACCTCGTCGACTCGGAGTTGCTCATGAAGCAGTTCGAGGCCAACGGCTACCACTGTGTCCACGATTCCAAGCGGCCACAGGGCGAGATAGCCGTCATCAACACCTGTGGCTTCATCGAGTCAGCCAAGGAGGAGAGCATCAATACCATCCTCGAATTTGTGGCGAGGAAGAAATATGGTCACTTGAACAAGCTCTTCGTAATGGGCTGCTTATCACAGAGATACAAGGATGAACTGGAGAAGGAAATTCCCGAGGTGGATAAGTTCTACGGTAAGTTCAACTACAAGCAACTCCTCACTGACCTTGGCAAGGCTGAGGTGGCAGCGTGCGACGGTGTGCGCCATCTCACCACACCACGCCACTATGCTTATCTAAAGATAGCCGAGGGCTGCGACCGCCATTGCGCCTATTGCGCTATTCCCATCATCACAGGTTCGCACAAGAGTCGGCCGATGGACGAAGTCCTGCAGGAGGTGAGGGAACTAGCGGCTCAAGGAGTAACGGAGATACAGGTCATCGCACAGGAACTGACCTACTACGGTGTGGATATTGACGGCAAACGCCATATCGCGGAGCTCATCTCGCGTATGGCCGATGTGACGGGTGTGCGTTGGATCCGTCTCCACTACGCCTATCCCAACGACTTCCCGATGGAGCTCCTCGACGTGATCAGGGAGCGCCCCAACGTCTGCAAATACCTCGACATTGCGCTGCAGCACATCAGCAATCCCGTTCTGAAAGCTATGCACCGTCATGTCACCAAACAGGAAACCATCGACCTAATAACGGAAATCCGACGCCGCGTGCCAGGCATTGCCCTCCGTACCACGCTGATGGTGGGCTTCCCGGGCGAGACCGAGGCCGACTTCATCGAACTGATGGACTTCGTGCGCTGGGCTAAGTTTGAGCGGATGGGTGCCTTTGCCTATTCTGAAGAGGAGGGCACATTCGCAGCGAATCACTACGAGGACAACATTCCCGCCGAAACGAAGCAGCGCCGCCTCGACCAACTGATGGCCGTGCAACAGGAGGTGAGCGCGGAGATAGAAGCCGCCCAGGTGGGGCGTGTTTTGGAAGTGGTGATCGACCGCAAGGAGGGCGACTACTATGTGGGACGAACGGAGTACAGTTCGCCCGAGGTCGATCCAGAAGTGCTCATCCCGGTCAGCGACGGAATGTTGCGCGTGGGCACTTTCTACCAAGTGGAAATCACGGACTCCAGCGAGTTTGACCTCTACGGCAAACGAGTCAAAAAAAGCAAGCGAGCCACAGAATAACGGAAAGATAGCAATCTCGTATGAACAACAAGGAATACATTGCAGCACTTGCGGGCAAGCTCGGCTACCCGCAGGAGCAGACCCAGAAGATGGCGAAGACACTCATAGAGGCTATGGGCCATCATTTTGAGAATGGCGAATCGGTCGTGGTCAACGGCTTTGGCACGTTTGAGGTGCGCAAGCGGTTGGAACGGGTCATCATCAATCCTGCTTCTGGACAGCGCATGCTGGTTCCTCCCAAACTCGTACTGGGATTCAAACCGTCTTCCGTCATCAAGGATCAATATAAGAAGGGAGGAGGAGAGTAGTTATGGCCAAATCCACATTGCAAGCCATCGCAGCCGTCATCGCTGATCGCTACGAGCTGAAAAGCAGCGATGCCACGGCCTTTGTTGCCGCGTTCTTTGACCAAATACGAGAGGGACTGGCACAGGACAAGCAGGTAAAAGTGCGCGGCCTTGGTACATTCAAGCTTCAACCGGTCAAAGCGAGAGAGAGTGTCAATGTCAATACGGGGGAACGCCTCGTCATCAACGGTCACGACAAGATGGCATTCACGCCCGACAATGCGATGAAAGAACTCGTCAACCGTCCTTTTGCAGATTTTGAGACCGTGATGATCAAGGATGGAGTCAATATCGATGCCATTCCCACACCTGCAGAATCAGCCACTGATGAGGATGGTAACGAATGTACCACCGAAACTACGCCTACCGAGACAGAGAGTGAATCGTCAGGAGAAAACCACCAGCCCGCAACAGAGGAAAGACCTCCTGTCGTCGATGAAGGACACACCAACAGAGATGAACCGCAACCGGTTGTAAAAGAAGTACTTCCCACCGAAGAGGAAACACTCCTGGCCGAAGAGGATCATCAACCTTCAGCAGATAAGAACCCTCGCGCTACAGAAGAGGATCTGCCTCATGATGAAGAGATCAAGGCTCGGTCCGACGATGAGAAGTCGTCGTCTGATAAAGAACAGAGCGAAGGAAAGGATGAACAACCTACGGTCGTAAATGACCAGCAGGTCATAGAGACGCAGACCAAAGAAGAATCACCATCAGAGGCCACGGTGCCAACACCACCTCAAAGGGTTGTTCCTCGTCCCCGCAAACCCACACCCATGGAGCGCTTCTCGCAACTAATGGGAGATGATGAGGACGAAGAAGAACAGGTGCATAGCAACGATGACAAGGCCATTGTTGACGATTCTGACGAGAAACAAGAAAGCGCTTTAGAGAACGTGGTGCAATCACTTGTCTCAGAAGAGGTTGAGCAGGAATCACCAAGTTTTACTTCTACACATGAAGCTACCGAGAAAGAGTACGATTCTCCTGAAAAAGCAAAGACAGAGCCCGAGAGAGAAACTCCTTTTTCAGACCGCGCTGACTCAGACAACGCCGAGGAATCACAAGCAGATGAAACATGCTCTGAAGAGAATATAGAGGAAACTTTGGATGCAGAGGAAACCAAAGATGAAGTGAGAACCAAAGGTGATGTGGAATCAACAGAAGAGAATGCAACCATAAAAGCTACAGAAGAGGAGAATTCTACGGTTGAGGAAGATTCCAAGGTCGAGGAGAACTCTACTTATTCTGCCACAGAGGAAACTTCCCTTTGGGCAGATCCCGAGAACGAGGATGACAAGATGGAAACCCCGCAAGGCCATTTGGTCCGCAATGTTGTCCTTCCCATCGTAGCTCTGTTGTCTGTGATTGCTATTGCCACAGGAGCATATTACTACGGTAAGTCGCTGCAGGAGATCCCACAAAGACCTGCCACTCCCGAGGTGGAAAAGCCACAATCTTCTGCCCCGCAACCAGCGAAGGCCAATGACTCCGCACAGGCCAAGGTCGAGAATTCAACCAAGACTGAAAATAAGACAGAGACTCAAACGGACCAAGCACAGAAGAAGGAAGTGGTTGCCGAGAGTAAGGAAACCAAACAGGTCACCCCCGAGGGTATTGACTTGACAGCAGCCAACAATTTCCGAAAGCTCCGCTATGGCGCTTACCGCATCATTGGTGTAGAGAAGAAGGTGGTGCTGCGCCCAGGAGAGACTATGGCCAAGGTTTGCCGACGCACCCTTGGCAAAGATATGATTGGCTATTTTGAGGCTATCAACGGTCAGAAACGCCGATCGCCAGGCGACACGATCTTGGTACCCAAGGTGGAGTTGCGTCCAGAATATCGCAAATAGTCGACAGAGACTGCTCCTGCTTACCGCTCCAGCCCATACCAACCCAGATGGTAGAACACCCACCGCTGCCCTCTGACTTGGTATGGGTTGTTGTGTTTTGGAGCACTTTGGTTTTAACTAAAAAACAGAGTAAGAGAACAGAAGTTTTCTTCGCAAAAACAAAGGTCTAAGGCCCATCGCAACCCCGCATTATCATCCCCCAGCATGAAAAACACAGGGTAAAAGTTAAATTAACGCTTTTATATTTTTGTATGTGAGAAAAATGTCGTACTTTTACACCTTGAAAACTAAGGTCAAATCGCTTAGAAGCGAAATAAAGGGCCTTCTGGGCCATTTTCTGCTGAAGACGGGGTGGTAGTGACCATCCTCTGAATGGGCACAGAAACACCCGTTGCAGTAGCATCGTGGCAGGGAATGACCGACACAATGATGAAATAACAAAAAAATAACAATACTCAATGGACGATTCACAGACGATTGATCAAGACAGGATCATGAAAATCAACATCGAGGAGGAGATGAAGAAGAGCTACATCGACTACAGTATGTCAGTCATCGTAGCCCGTGCCCTCCCCGATGTACGCGATGGATTCAAGCCCGTACACCGCCGTATCCTCTTCGGAATGCGCGGTATTGGCAATTTCAGCAACCAAGCGTACAAGAAATGTGCCCGTGTGGTAGGTGAAGTACTTGGTAAGTACCATCCCCACGGCGACAGATCCGTCTATGGAGCGCTGGTCCGCATGGGACAAAGCTGGAACATGCGCTATACCTTGGTCGATGGACAGGGTAACTTTGGTAGTGTCGATGGCGACTCACCGGCAGCCATGCGTTACACCGAGTGCCGTCTCTCCAAGATGGGTGAGCACATCATGGACGACATCGACAAGGACACGGTCGATATGGTGAACAACTTTGACGACACGCTGAAGGAACCGGCCGTCATGCCGACGAAGATTCCCAACCTGCTCGTCAACGGCGGCAACGGTATTGCCGTTGGTATGGCGACCAATATCCCGACACACAATCTTGGAGAAGTGATCGACGGATGCTGCGCCTACATCGATGACCCTGAGATCAGCACCGACGGACTGATGCAATACATCCCCGCCCCCGACTTCCCCACAGGTGCCTACATCTACGGCTTGCAAGGTGTAAAAGATGCCTACGAGACGGGAAAGGGACGCATTCTCATGCGTGCCAAGGCCGAGATAGAGAGCGACGACAGCCACGACAAGATTGTGGTCACGGAGATTCCCTACGGTGTCAATAAGCAGCAGCTCATTGAGTATATCGCCGAACTGGTGAAGGAAGGCAAGATCGATGGCATCGCCAATGTCAACGACGAGACGGGCCGACAAGGCATGCGCATCGTCGTAGACGTGAAGCGCGACTCCAATGCCAACGTCATACTCAACAAGCTCTTCAAGATGACGGCCTTGCAGAGTTCATTTGCAGTCAATTGCATTGCGCTCGTCAAGGGACGTCCTTGTCTGCTTACTCTCAAGGATTGTGTGAAAAACTTCGTGGAGCACCGTCATGAGGTGACGATACGTCGCACACAGTTTGATTTGAAGAAAGCTCAGGAACGCGCCCACATCCTCGAAGGCCTCATCATTGCCTGCGACAACATCGATGAGGTTGTACACATCATTCGTGGCAGCAAGACGCCTGCCGACGCCCAAGCCAACCTCGAGAAGCGCTTCGACCTCGACGCCCTTCAGTCGAAGGCCATTGTGGACATGCGCCTCTCCCAGCTTACGGGCCTGCGCATGGACCAGTTGCACGCCGAGTATGACGAACTCATGCAGACCATCAAAGACCTGCAGGAGATCCTTGACAATCCCGAGCGTTGCAAGGAGGTGATGAAAGAAGAACTCCAAGAGGTGAAAGAGAAGTATGGCGATCCTCGTCGCACACAGATCATCGCCGACGAGCATGAGTTCAATGCAGAGGATTTCTATCCCAACGACCCCGTCGTCATTACCATCAGCCACCTTGGCTACATCAAGCGCACGCCGCTCTCCGACTTCCGCGAGCAGGCACGCGGTGGCGTAGGTTCCAAGGGTGCGAAGACAAGGGACAAGGACTTCACCGAATTTATCTATCCCGCCACGATGCACCAGACGATGCTCTTCTTCACCAAGAAGGGCCGCTGCTACTGGATGAAGTGTTATGAGATTCCTGAAGGCGACAAAAACTCCAAGGGACGTGCCATACAGAATATGCTCGCCCTCGATCCGGGCGACAGCGTCAATGCCTTCCTGCGTCTGCGCGGACTGAGTGAGGAGTTTGTCAAGAGCCACTATGTCGTCTTCGCCACCAAGCGAGGCATCGTAAAGAAGACCAGCCTGGAGGCATTCTCCCATCCGCGCAATGTCGGCGTGCGTGCCATCACGATCAACGAGGGCGACGAAGTGGTCGATGTACGTCTCACCAACGGTCGCAACCAGCTCATTCTGGCCAACCGCAACGGTCGTGCCGTCCGCTTCGACGAGACTGATGTTCGTGCGATGGGCCGCACGGCTACGGGTGTCTGTGGCATGAAACCCGATGACGACGGACAGGACGAAGTAGTTGGCATGATCGTCGTCAATGACCCGAAGACAGAGTCGGTGATGGTGGTTTCGCAGGAGGGCTACGGCAAGCGTTCCGAGGTAGAGGACTACCGCATGACCCGTCGTGGTGCCAAGGGAGTGAAGACCCTTAATATCACGGAGAAGACGGGCAAGCTCGTGGCTATCAAGAACGTCACGGACGACAATGACCTCATGATCATCAACCAGAGCGGCATAGTAATCCGCATGGCCGTGGCCGAGGTCCGCGTCATGGGCCGTAATACGCAGGGCGTACGCCTTATCAACCTCACCAAGAAGAATGACGTCATTGCTTCCGTTTGCAAGGTGATGAGTTCGGATTTGGAGGCGAGGGTAGAGGAGGAAAGCCACTCTCAGTGGCAGAAGACCAGCGACGACCTCAAGAGCGACAACACACCGACCAACCTCGCTGCCATAGCCACGCCTTCTGATGAGGCTGACAGTCAAAGCGATGAGACTTCGGAGTCTGTTTCTGAAGAGAAAGAATAATCAATAATTAATAACTAACAATTTTATTTTAATAAGAACGACATGAAAAAAATGATGATTGCAGCGATGATGCTTCTCGCGTCATCGGCATCCTTCGCTGGCAACAGCGACGTGCTCAAGGCTATCTTGAAGGCCAAGACCTACACCGAGGCAGCCCAGCTGCTGAGCCAGGGTCTCAATCAGCTGGCCGACAACGCCGAGAAGGCATCCGCCTACAACCACCTGACTCAGCTCGCCCTGAAGACCGTGCAGGCTGACCAGGCAGCAGGCAAGGAGAGCGCAGAGGCCTACGAGGCAGTCGGCAATGCCTTCACCAATGCACAGGAGTGTGTGAAGTATGATGCTCTTCCCGATGCCAAGGGCAAGGTGAAGAACAAGTATGCCGGTCTTGCCGACCAGCTCTACATGATGCGCGGCTTGCTCATCAACGGTGGTGTGTTCTTCCAGAATGCCAACGATGATGCCAACGCCTACAAGTATCTTGCCGAGTATGTGGAGACCGCAGAGTGGCCGATGTTCGCCAAGTTCGACATCAGCAAGGACGAGAACCTCAGCGACATCGCCTACTACGCCACCTACTATGCCTACCAGAACCAGGATTGGGCCAAGGCCGAGCGTTATGTGAAGTACGCCATCAAGAGCCCTGAGCGCAGCAAGGACGCACAGCAGCTTGAGCTGGCTATCCTCGGCGCACAGCTCAAGACCCATGAGGACTCCGTGGGCTACGCCAACAAGCTGGAGCAGAAGCTCGCTGAGGATCCCGAGAACGTCAGCGTCTTCACCCTGCTCGTCACCACGCTGAGCAACATCGGCCAGCAGGCCAAGGCCGACCAGATTGTCGAGGCTGCTCTGAGCAAGAATCCTAACAACTATGGCGCATTGGTCATGAAGGGCCAGTTTGAGAGCCAGAAGAAGAACTATGAGGCTGCTGCCGACGCCCTCGTCAAGGCATTGCCCCTCGCTGCCGACGACGCTCAGCGCATCGCCATCAACGCTTCTATTGGCCAGTGCTACTTCTACCACGCCCAGGAGGCTGTCGCCCGTGTCAAGGGTGTGATCGCAGGTCCTACGAAGGAGCAGTTCGACAAGGTTTACAACAAGGCCATCGAGTATCTCCTCGTTGCCAAGAACCTCGATGTCAACCACGAGAGCAAGCGCCTCTGGGCTTACCCGCTCTATGGCTGCTACTACTTCGTCAAGGGTGAGAAGGCTCCCGAGACCGAGGCTGCTGCAGCTGACGCAGGCATCTCTGGCGAGTAATCGATGCTTCCTAACTATCAAAAACATTGTGCCCTCACTCCTTTCCACAAGGCAAAGGAGTGGGGGCGTTTTGGCTTCTTCCTTTTTTGGTTGCTCTTCGTCCTACCCTTGCCGTCACTTGCACAGGAGACCGCACGTGAGGCAGCAACCTTATCCCGTCGGGCAGCAACAACCTTCCATCTGCTGCAACACTATCAAAAGACCGATTCCATCGCGTTCTACCAGCATGTGGTTGAGACAATGCGCCTCTCCCTACGCAGCGACTCCCTCGACCGTCTCCCTGACAAGAAGGGACGCATCAAGCCGCGCTGGCAGGAAGAAAACACCAAGCGAATAGTAGTCCTTCACCCCTTGCTTATCAACGCTGGCGTCTATTTCTCTCGCCACCAATACCCCATGATGGGGGTGGACGCGCTGAAACTCTACCTTACCTCCCGCCAACACCCCTCTCTGATGAATACAACCGACGAGCGGGGCGTGGCCTACTACTACCTCTCCACCATCTATTTTCAGTCTCATGGCTACCGCCAGGCAGATCAGTATGCCGATATGGCGATGGAATACGCCGAGCTTGCACTCCCGGCCGCTGAGATGAAGGCGCGTTGCATGCATGCCACTATGACCACCGAGGCCGACTCGATACGCTATCTCGCCGTTCTTCACGAGTTCTACACCTCCGACCCCTCCAACCCTACATACTTTGCTTGGATCATGCAGTTCTACGAACATCCTACGCCCCAACACAACATCGATCAGTTTATCGACAGCGAACTGGAGCAAAATCCTCACTCCGTCACGCCATGGATCCTCAAAGGCGAAGTAGCCATGCACAACCGCCACTGGATGGAAGCCGTGGAAGCCTACCGTGAGGCCGACGCTATTGACGACACCTCCATCCCCGTCATCTATAATATAGGACTTTGCCTGACCTACGAGGCGCATGCGCGAGAGGACCGTATCGCCCTGGCCCGCTATCTTTCCAAAAGGCGATCATCAGCAGACAACCAGGAGTCACCATCCGACCACCCCTCTCACCCCAATGATCCAAAGCAACCTTTCAACAACCAGCAAGTGGAGGATGACGGCCTCACCATCCATTTTCTTTGGCAAGAGGCTTCTCGCTATCTAGAACGCGTAAGGGAAATGGACCCACGCCGCAACAAAGTCGATTGGGTCACACCACTCTGCACTGTCTATGAGAAATTGGGCAAAAAGACGGAGGCTGACGAACTTCGTCCTCTCGTAAGGACAAGATAGGTGATTTCAGACCACAGCACACCATGCGCATTCAGCCTCGCAAAATAACACAATGGAATGTGCTGGTCACAAAATATAATGATAGAACACGCGGATTATGAAATGATTTTCGTAATTTTGCTGACCAATATAATACACCGTCTGTAGCGGTGGTGACACTCGTACGAACGAGGCAGGACGAGAGCAGGACGGGCATGTCCCGTCTGTATCCGTCGCAACCAACTCTTTACATTTATGATCAAGTCATTTTTAACTTACGTCGCTGAGGACATATACAAACGCTACGGGGCGGACCTTAGTCGGCTGACGGTTGTTTTCCCCAACAAGCGTGCGGCTCTCTTTCTCAACCAGGAACTGGCGCGCATGGCCGAGAAACCCATTTGGGCTCCGGCCTACGTCACCATCAGTGAGTTGTTTCGGAGCCGTTCCCAGCTCTCTATAGCCAACCCCATCCAGTCTGTCTGCCTGCTGCATAAGAGCTATACCTCCGTCACAGGCATTGACGAGACACTCGACCACTTCTTCGGATGGGGACAATTGCTTTTGGCCGACTTTGACGACATCGACAAGAATATGGCCGATGCACAGCAATTGTTCCACAACGTGCGCGATCTCCACGAACTGGACAGCATCGAGTATCTCGACGAGGAACAGAAACAACTCATCATGCGCTTCTTCGGCAATTTCACTGGCGACGAAACCCAACTGCGGAAAAAGTTTATCAGTCTGTGGTCAAACCTCTACAATGTTTATGCCGACTACCGTCAGCGGCTGCGGGAACGCGGGCTGGCCTATGAGGGTATGTTATACCGTGACGTGGTGGAGCACGATAGAGGAGAATTGCCTGGCGACCACTACCTCTTCGTCGGCTTCAACGTGCTACAAAAGGTGGAGCAACGTCTCTTCGACCAACTGCGAGAGGAGGGGAGGGCAGCCTTCTACTGGGACTACGACTATTATTACACCCACCTTGCTGACCATGAGGCGGGCACCTATGTCCGCCAATGGCCCAGATGCTACCCCAACGCCCTCGACGATGCGGACGAAGACCTCTACGGACAACTCGGCAGAGAGAAACGCATACGCTTCTTGTCAGCACCAACGGAGAACCTGCAAGCTCGCTATATTTCTACATGGCTACGGGAGAACGAACGCTACAAGGACGGAAAGCGAACGGCGGTGGTACTCTGCGACGAACACCTGCTTCCCACCGTCATCCATAGTATCCCCTCCGAGGTGGAGATGGTAAACGTGACGACAGGCTACCCACTACAGCAGACTCCAATTGCCTCGTTTCTCACTCAGCTAATAGCGCTCCAGACGGATGGTTTCTCCCTCAAAGAAAGCCGTTATAAACTCGCTTTCATAGAGCGCGTGCTACGCCATCCCTATGCCAAGTTTGTATCTCCATTGGCCACCGACTTGCTCGCACGCCTTATCGCCGCCAAACGATTCTACATCTCACGCGAGGATTTGTCAGAGGACGAAGGGCTCCACCTGATCTTCCTAGAACTGCCAAACGGACCTCTTGGCGAGGTGGATGCGTTACAGTTGACAGAGTGGCTTGCAGAGGTGACGCGCAGTGTGGCAATGGGTGGTCCCAACGGCAAGGCCCCACTCTTCCAAGAGTCTGTTTTCCGCATGTTCACTACGCTGCAACAACTTGCCAAACTCATTGCAGACGGTGACCTTGATGCCGACCTGACCATCCTCCGCCGACTCATCACCCAGCTGGTGGGCGCCACCTCCGTACCCTTTCATGGCGAACCTGCACGAGGTGTCCAGGTGATGGGTGTACTGGAGACGCGCAACCTCGACTTCGACCATGTGCTCATCCTCTCGTGCAACGAAGGGAATATGCCCAAGGGAGTTGATGATGCATCGTTCATACCCCACGCGCTGCGTGCAGCCTACGGACTGACAACGATCGATAACAAGGTGTCCATATATAGCTACTATTTCCATACGTTGCTCCAGCGGGCCTCGGACGTGACCATTGCCTACAATAGTTGTGCCGACGGCCTGAGGGCAGGTGAGATGTCGCGCTTCATGTTGCAACTGATGGTGGAGTGGCCGCACAACATCGAGAAAATTACCCTTCAGGCAGGACAAGAACCACAGGACATCTGCCTCGTTCCTGTGGCCAAAGACAACCATGTGATGAGCGTTCTGCATGGGTTTGGATCCATCTCGCCCTCGGCCCTGTCCACCTACCTGCGTTGCCAGCTGCGTTTCTTCTACGCCTATGTCGTAGGACTTAGCGCACCCGACGACAATGATGCAGAGGCGTTCAGTGCTATCCATTTTGGAAACATCTTCCACCGTGCGGCAGAACTGGTCTATGAGCAACTGCTTCCCAGGGAGCGAATCGAGGCTGAGGATCTGCAGCGCCTCATCCAGGCCTGTCGTAAGACTGCGGACAATCCCTTGCAGGTTGTGGTCCGTCAGGCAATTGCCGAGGAGTTTTTCCACCTTGGAAAAGGGGCGACCACACACCCGAAACTCAATGGTTTGCAACTTCTCAACGAGGAGGTGATCAAAAAATATCTCGTACGACTACTGGAGACTGACCTCAAAGTAGCTCCCTTACGAATAATCGCCCATGAGGCAACGGCCTATGCACGAATGCAGTCGCCAGAGGACAGCCCAAAATACAACATCCGAGTGGGCGGACGGATAGACCGCATCGACGAGGTGCTTTTGGGCACCCGTAACCAACAACTACGGGTCGTAGATTACAAAACAGGCAACTCTCAGGCAAAGTCTGTTGCTGCACTTCCCGATGTCTTCAATCCTGCCAAGATTCCCGACTATCACATCGACTACCAGTTGCAAGTGATGCTCTATAGCCTGCTAATCGATGGACATGCGCCCCAACTGAATCCACAGCATAGGCCAGTCAGTCCGGCATTACTTTTCATCCAGTACACTTCCGACGAGGACTATTCGCCCATACTGCGCATCGGAGAAACAAGAATCACGGACATGGGATCGTTGCGGGAGGAGTTCGACAAGGAACTACATAGGCTTCTGGGCGAGATTTTCGACCCTTCTGTGCCCTTTGCTCCCAATGATCACGAAAAGGAATGTGGAAGTTGTCCATTCAAGTCGCTATGCGGAAAGCCCATGGATGTTGGTTCCTTTGGCAATTAGCAATTTTCCTATTCCACCCCTACATTGAACAAGAAGATAATGACGTTATAAACACCATATTAAATATGAATAAAAAATTGATGATGGCCTTGACGGCCTTCCTGCTCACTTTCACGGCTCAAGGCCAGACGATGCGCTCTCTGTGGATAGCCATGCCTGACAGTCTCTTCCCTTATCTCGACCGCAATGCCAAAACGATCATGGCTGATGGAGTAGGCGAAGGGATAGCCACAGGTAACCGACTTTCAGGCCAGTCGCGTATCGACACGCTGACAGCCGACTACCTTAAGGCAACGCTCTCAGAGGCCTCCTATATAGAGATGAAACGTATTGCCAATCCGCAGGGCGACTCTATTTTGGCGGTTGTGACCACCTTCTGCGGTCCTGAACAAGAAAGCAAGCTCGATTTCTATGACCTGTCGTGGCATCTATTGGCCGGCGATGTCTGCGCAGAAGCCTCCACTGTTCGTCTAGACACCATGTCAGAGGACCATTATATCGAGTTGCAACAGAAAATCGAGCCAAAAATACGTTTTTATCTTCTTTCTCCCGTCGATACTCTCCTGTATTCCTCCTTCTCCCTACCCATGCTATCAGAAGCCGACAAAAGGCAGGTAAGGGCCATTTTGCAGGAGAAAAGATACGATTTAGGGGATTTATTCTTAAAAGAGGTTAAATAATCAAGAATAACCCATGAAAAGTTTGCGGGGTTCCAGATAATGTTCTATCTTTGCACTGTGTTTTTCATGGTATTAGATTATTAAGGTTAATAAAGATTGGTTGTCGCGAGACAATCAATTTTTTTGATGCGAGGTTCATCAACCTGCATCACGGAGCCTGAATGCTGGGTGCATTCAGGCTTTTTTGTGCATAATGGTGTGTAACGAGCGTTTGCCCCGTGACGACAATCTCTTATCGAACAATCTGCTGATAGGTCGGCTCAAACGCTGAAGGATACTTGCCTATCAGCACACAGTTGAGCAAGCAGTTGGCCAGCATCTGTGTGTCGGTAAGGTCCACACCTGCGTCGCGTTTAACCTCCTTACCGATGAGGACTGCCCACTTTTCGGCAAAGCACGCATCGTCAGCGCCAAAGAACATTTCGTTGGTGTTAGGGTCCTGCATCAATTGATAGCGAATCTGGCGCTTAGTTACCTGCGGTTTCATTTCCCTCAGGAGCATATAGGCCGTAGCAAACTCCTTTCGCTTTCTGCGAGCGTGGGGATACATAAGACCTACCTCGGGAAATATCTCCTCAAAATCGTAGCTCTGCAATAATTGTTGTAATGTCATAATCTAAAAAAATAAAGCAATAATCAAAAGTTGTACTATTATAGATAAGGCAAGTGGACAAACAAACCGTCTGCATAGCCTCATTTGCATGGCTGGAATAATCCCACCCACATGGCACAGAAAGGCTCTCGAAGCCCAGTTTACTTGTCCACTTGTTTGCTGGCAGGAGCCAGCCTCAGCCTGGATGTAGAGCCATCCAGATTAGAATTTTGCCATCTTGATGGCCACTACCGCACACTCATCACCCTTGTTGCCCAAGCGGCCTCCACTACGATCCTTAGCCTGCTGCAGATCGTTGGTGGTGAGCAAGCCATAGACTACTGGGATGTCACAAGTGGCGTTGAGGCGAGCAATACCATAGGTCACCCCCTCGCAGATATAGTCGAAGTGGGGAGTCTCGCCACGAATGACGCTTCCCAGAATGATGATGGCATCGTAGCCGTCGTTGCGCGACATTTGGTGTGCGCCATAGATCAACTCAAAACTGCCAGGTACACTCTTGACATGGATGTTCTCAGGCAGCGCGCCGTGCTTCTCCAGTGTTGCCACACAACCAGTAAGCAGCGCATTGGTGATTTCCGGATTCCATTCCGCCACAACGATGCCGAAGCACATATTGCTTGCATCGGGTACCAAGTCCTCGTTGTAGTCAGAAAGATGATGAAGTTCTGTTGCCATTATCGCGAAGCTCTTTCGATATACTTGTCAATCTCCTGATAGAGCGGGGAGGCCACATACTTCTGCTTGATGCTCTTATAGACCTCCAGAGCCTCAGCCTTCTTGTTCTTGCTCTCGAGGAGCTGACCAGCCTTGAGGAGGGCAAGGGGAGCCACAGAGAGGTTGACACCACCGTCTGCGCGGCTGTCGGCCATCTCAGCAGCCTTCTTCAGCGTCTCGATAGCCTTGTCGGTCTGGTCATTGTTGACATAGATGTCAGCCAGGGCTACCTGCGACTCGGGACTGATGATCTTGTCGTCGCGCGTGCTGAACTTCTCTGCATACTCCAAAGCCTTCTTCCAGTCGGGCTTCTGAAGATGGGCATAGCAAAGCGCCGTGTACAAGTTGGCAAGGTTGCCAGCATCCGTACTGCCGTAGTCGGCTGCCACACGCTGGAAGCCCTTGAGGGCCTGGTCATACTGCTGCTGCATCATCAGCTGCTCGCTCTTAGCCAACTCGGTGCTCGCCTCGTCCTCGCGGGGAAGCGATACATAGCTGTGATAGAGGATGCCTCCGACGACAAGGACGATAACGGCACCCAAAATGCCGAAGATCATCTTCCTGTTCTTCAAGAAGAAAGTCTCAGAAGTGTTGAGCGACTCTTCAAAAGTCACCTGCTTTTCTTTCTTTTCTGCCATTTTTATGCTTTTACTTAAATTATATTGCGTTTTGAAATGCCCACTATTAGAGCGTTGCAAAATTACTGCTTTTATCCCGAATACTGAAATTTGAAAGTGTTTTTTTTCGTATTTCCGCCCAAAACACGTAACTTTGCACGTCCAGAGCGTAAAGAATCTTGCATGATACTGAAAAGAATATCTATTCTCAACTATAAGAACATTGCCTCGGCCGACGTCACACTGTCGTCGAAACTCAACTGCCTAATAGGCTCCAACGGCGTGGGAAAGACCAATTTTCTCGACGCGGTCTATATGTTGTCGTTCTGTAAGAGCGCCTTCTGCTCCATCGACTCACAACTCGTACGCCACGACGAGGACTTCATGGTGGTGCAAGGCCACTACCTGGACGACGGAGGCGACGAGACAGAGGTGTATTGTGGCATGAAGCGGGGACAGAAGAAACACTTCAAGCGGGAGAAAAAGGAGTATAGAAGACTCTCCGAACACTTGGGTCTGATACCTCTTGTCTTTGTCTCGCCGTCCGACTCGTCGCTCATCGACGGCGCAAGCGAAGGACGGAGAAAACTAATGGATGTGGTGATCTCACAATATGACCGTGACTACATCACAGCCCTTCAGCGGTATGGCAAAGCCCTACAGCAGCGCAACGTTCTGCTGCGTGCCGAGGAGGAACCCGACAGCAGCCTTCTCGAACTGCTGGAGATGCAGATGGGTGATGCGGGAGAGGCCATCTACCGGGCCCGGGCGGCATTCATCGACCGTCTCGTACCCGTCTTCCAGAAGACCTATCAGTCGATAGCGCAGGGAAAGGAGGAAGTGAGCCTACGCTATGTGTCCCACTGCCAACGAGGCCCGCTCTTCGACGTGATTCGCCGCGACCGCATGAAAGACCGTGCTGTGGGCTACTCCCTGCATGGTGTCCACCGCGACGACCTCGAGATGCTCGTAGGTGGATATCCTCTGCGCCGTGAGGGAAGCCAGGGACAGAGCAAGACCTTTGTCCTCGCCCTGCGACTAGCGCAGTTTGCCTGCCTCAAGACGGTGGGCCACAAGCGCGTACCGCTTCTCCTGTTAGATGACATCTTCGACAAACTCGATGCACAACGGGTGGAACAAATCGTAAAACTGGTCTCAGGAGATGGCTATGGGCAAATACTGATCACAGATACTAACCGCGACCATTTGGACCAAATCCTTGCGGCCACGGACTGCGAATACAAACTCTTCAATATGGAGGATGGCACCATCAGCGAAAAGGAGGCGCACCGTATTTGATATATGTTTAGGAGAAAAGTAGAACCTCTCGACAACGTGCTCCATCTATGGTTACGCAGAAACGGACTGGAGACTCCCCTGCAGCAACGCCGCCTGCTAGCGGCATGGGAAGAGGTGGCAGGGGCAACTATCGCACGCTACACCACCAATAAGTATATCCGCAACCAAACCCTCTTCGTGCAAATCTCCAGTCCGGCACTACGTACAGAACTGGGAATGATGCGCAAGGCGTTGCTTGCCAAACTCAACCAAAAGGCTGGTGGCACGCAGATCGTCACCGACATCCGCTTTTATTAAATATGAGTGAATAATCTACCGACTACTCAAAATAGAAAGTAAGGGCGATCATCTTGGAATGGGCCTCGGAGACGGACCTTGCATAGATCAGCATGTTCTTGTCACGCACTTGGTCGGCATGTTTCTTGTCAAGGCAGTCGCCCAAGCTGTACATAAACTTCAGTTCGGGGCGCAACTTGAAGAAGGGCAGATAGAAATCACACCCTACACCCACCTCCAGAAACACGTCTGAACGTTTGAGTTTGATATAGTCATTGTCTTTTCCCGAGAGATTGATCATCGGATTGACACCCGCCATAAGATAGGGGCGGTGGTTGTTGAAACGAGGGCCCGCCGCTATAAGATCGAGCGCACAACCCACATAGGCCGTCTTGAGGTCTTGCGTTTGGATGGTTGGCTCTCCTAAAGCATTGACATCCGTGATGTTGCGGAACGTGAGGTGACGCGTACCAAAGTACATCGCTGGCGCAATACGCAATTGGAAAGTTTGGTTCAGACGCAATTCTCCCAGCACGCCGACCGTGAATCCTGCATCCCAGCGGTCTTGGTCCACGGACACCGTGCGCTCCACAGGTCCCCGTCCGTCCTCCACATCGATGGTGGTAGGTCCACTATTGAGCAGTTCAAGGTCTTGCAAGTGCGTGCCCACGAGCACACCAAAATGGAAGGTACGCAAATCTGTATAGGGACGATTCTGAACCGTCCGCTCCTGTGCTACGCCCTCCAGGCTACTCAGTCCAAGGAGGCACAGCGCCAATATACGCAATATCAATGTTGTCATCATATAAATAACGGAGTTGATGGCGGCTTATTGCATGGAGAATAATTTTAATAAAGTCTAAATATCGAATTTTCTTATCCTCATTTGTAGGTATATGAAAAAAAATATCTACCTTTGCAGTGTACAAAAGTAGGTATCCTCCCAATAGTAGGACATCCTATTGGACAAAGAGTACAAGAACATTTATAATAATTTAAATTTTAAAGAACTATGGCTTACGTAATTGGTAACGACTGTGTAGCATGCGGTACCTGCATCGACGAGTGCCCGGTGGGCGCAATCTCAGCTGGAGACGACAAGTACTCCATCAACCCTGACATGTGCACGGAGTGCGGCACCTGCGCAGGTGTCTGCCCGAGCGAGGCTATCAGCCTTCCGTAAGGGACATGCCAAAAGAGAAAAAAGGACTGCCGTGGCAGTCCTTTTTTTTGTGCTCAGCAGGAGATGAGTTATTCCCCCTTTTCATGAATATAACTTCGTAGGCCGATGAAGTTAACTTCGTAAGCCGATGAATATAACTTCGTAGGCCTATGAAGTTAACTTCATTTTTTGGGGCTTTCTCGGACGCAACGCAAGTCACACGTTCAGCATCTTATCAATCATCATCTTCACATACATTTTTCCTTTTGTTCGCCGTTTCTCCTTCAAATCGTCATTCCTCGGGGAGAAAATTTTGAAACCTCGGGAGGAAACAAAAAAACGCAGCACGATGAGGGGTACTTAAACGTTGGTTTCATTGACGAGGCACACCGTCTACAAGACATCCTGTCGGATACTACAACATATCCTGTATTTCCTCGTAGAGCCGCTGAACGGGCAGACCCATGACGTTGAAATAGCTACCCTTGATGCCTGTGACACCGATGTAGCCTATCCACTCTTGAATACCATAAGCCCCAGCCTTGTCGAAAGGCTTGAAATGGGAGACGTAATAGTCGATCTCCTCATCAGAGAGCTGCTTGAAGGTAACATCCGTAGCCACAGCAAAACGCTTCTGCCGCTTTGTCGTAGTGAGGCAGACCCCGGTGATGACCTGATGGGTGCGCCCGCTGAGCAGACGGAGCATCCGTTGGGCATCGGCTGCATCATGAGGCTTGCCCAAGATGGCCTCATCGACAACCACAATGGTGTCAGCACAGACGAGAAGGTCATCCGCGCCCAGCGACACAGCATAGGGCTGGGCTTTCTCTGCGGCAATGTAGCGAGCAATCTCCATCGGACTCAGCCCGTCGGGATAACCCTCGGAGATGCCATCAATCACCCTTACCTCAAAGGGCAGCCCCAGTCCTGCCAGCAACTCACGACGGCGCGGTGACTGACTTCCTAATATGATCTTTTTCATTACTTCCTCTGTTTGTGTTTAGATATTGCCCTGTCAGGTTCCTACCAGCCGAAGGCTTTCGCATTGAGCACCCACTTGCCTTGTGCCTTCAGCACCTGCTCGATGACGTCGCGCGCCACTCCCTGCCCACCAGGGCGGTCGCTGACGTAGGTGGAAATGTCCTTCACCTCCTGACAGGCATCCTTCGGACAACATGCGCAGCCAGCAAGCTGCATCACTTCATAGTCGGGGATGTCATCTCCTACATAGACGATCTCTTCGTCGCGCAAGCCGTAACGCTCCTTAAACGCCTCCCACGTGCGCACTTTGACAGCGCAGCTGAGATAGACGTCCTCCACGCCGAGATACTCATAGCGCAGGCGGATGTCCTCATTGTGGCCACCCGTCATGATGGCAATGCGCAGTCCGTGTTTCTCAGCCAACTGTATGGCGTAGCCGTCCTTGATATTGATAGTGCGGACAGGCTCACCCCGACTGTCCATAGGGATGGTGGAACACGACAAGACGCCGTCCACGTCGAAGACAATGGCGCGTATTTGGGTCAAATCATAATTGATCATGTCTGTATATTCTTCTGATGGATACTTAGCGTTCTATATAATAATGGGGAAACGATTCGCGTGATGGATGGCAGCTGCGCTATGAGTTCTTCTGATGAATGCTGACCGACAGCCGCTCGTAGAGGTCTTTCTCCAGTGGATTCAGCCGCATCAGCTGGGACTGTTCCCTGATGACGTGCTCGTCGTAACGGATGGCGGGACCAGTCTGGGCCTCGCCTGGAGGCAACTCATGGACCTTGCGCGCGGTCTCGTCGATGAGCGGCAATAGTACATCGAAGGGAATGTGTTGCCGTGCAAGCACGTCAGCAGCCACATCATAGCAATGGTTGACAAAGTTGCACGCCCATACTGCTGCCAAGTGGACATATTTACGCTGTTCGCTACCGAGGGGGCGCACATGCTGAGAGAGACTCTTCGCAAGTCCCTCCACCGTAATGCGGGCAAAGTCGTCGTTGGCCTCGGTGAAGCAGGGAATGCTGGCAAAGTCAACGTCGCGGGTCTTGGAAAACGTCTGCAGGGGGTAGAGGACACCGTAGTGCAAAGCCATGCCCTCAAAGACACTCATCGGCACGGAACCTGCAGTATGGAGGAAGACATGCTGCTCACGCCCATGGCACACCTTGGGTATCATCTCGCCCAGCGCGCTGTCGCGGAGGGCAAAGACATAGACATCAGCATCATAGGTTAGAAGGTTCACATCGGTCACGGGAGCACCGCCAACCTGTTGGGAGAGGACATTGGCAGCTTCCGCCGTCCGACTAAAAACCTGCAAGATGTCGTGTCCTGCGCGAAGACAGGCCTTGGCAAATTGTGTGGCTAAATTGCCCGCACCAATCATTACTATTTTCATTTTGACTATGTTAGCGTTTCATGTTTATTCGATACTACAACAGAAACTGCCGTCGTTCTTGTGGAGTAGGGCAGATTCCCAACCACAAAGTTAGCCAATTTAGTACAAATAATCCTTGGCAACGACCTTTTTTTAGAAAACATTTACTATTTTTGCAGCATGAACGAGCTGAGCGTCCATATCATCACGCAAAGCAAGGACTTGCCCATCGTTGAAGGCAACGACCTCTTTCATAGCCGCGAGCGTTTTCTGCTCATCGAGCAGACAGCCGGCACGTGGCCTTATATGGTGGTTGTCACCGACGAAGAGGGGAGGGTGAAGGCCCACCTACTGGCAGAGTTGCGCCGACGGGGCAGTCTGCTTCCTCCCTATTTGTTCACCTTCGCACGTGTCATTGGGGCGGGTGTGTACGCCCCTGGTGTGGACAAGGCTGCGCTCTTTGATAGGATGATGGGTGCCTTGACACGATTCCTCCATCGCAAGCTCTGCCTCTATATCGAGGTGAGCGACCTGGAGAAAAAGATGTTCGGCTACCGTTCGCTGCGCCATAACGGCTATTTTCCCATCCGCTGGATGCAGATACACAACTCTCTGCATAGCCGAACACCTCGTGAGCGACTATCTGACCGCACTGCCCACAACGTCCTGCGTAGCGAGCGGGCAGGGGTGACTGTGCACGAGGCCAGGACCGAACTGGAGGTCAGTGCTTACTACAAAGTACTACACGCCTACTACCGCACCAAACTCCACCGCTATTTGCCAGGAGAGGACTTCTTCCAGCGACTTCTCCACACACCACGAGCCCATATTCTCGTGGCATACTACAAGGGGCGTGTGGTCGGCGGAACATCGGTCATGGAGTCGAAGGGCGACGGCTATCTTTGGTACATAGCAGCGCAGGGCAAACGCTACCCGACGGCACGGCCGCTAACGGCCACTGTCTGGCATGCGCTGGAATATTGTCATGCCCAGAAACTCAGACATGTTTTCTTTCTCAACGTAGGGCTGCCGTTTCGCCGCAACCCCTACCGCGAATTCATACTTGGCTTCGGTGGCAAGCCCACCTCGACCTACCGCTGGTTCCACTTCACGATAGGATGGTTCAACCGTATTCTCTCTTGGTTCTACAAGGAGTAAGATTTACTGTTTGCATAGGTTGTTTCCTTGTTCATCAAAAAGACTGCAACAAGGTGCATCAAATTGCCAGCCACCAACTATAGCTAAAGATAATGTCCTCCAACAACGCTTCTGTTGTTAGAGGACGCTAAAAATCATCCATAGATTAGGCGCCTCTTGACGCCTCCGTCAATGGATACAGATGGGTTAAAACTCGCTGGTGAAGTGGAACTTAACGTGTTCGAAGTCTTGTTGCGCCATGCTTAATACATAGCCAGAATCGGCCAGGAAGACGTCGCGACCCTCGATATCCTTCGCCATATACTGGTATTTGCGCTTCTTGAATCGCTCAAGTTCCTCCTCGCTGTCAGCTTCTATCCAGCAGGCTTTGTGCAGATGGACGGGTTCCCAGCGGCATCGTGCATTGTACTCATGCTCCAGACGATACTGGATGACCTCAAACTGGAGTTGGCCTACCGTGCCAACAATGCGACGGTTGTTGAACTGGTTGACAAACAACTGGGCCACACCCTCGTTCATCAGTTGCTCCAAACCCTTTTGGAATTGCTTCGACTTCATCGGGTCGTCGTTTTCAATATACTTGAACAGTTCGGGGGAGAAAGAGGGGAGACCACGGAAGTGGAGCATATCGCCTTCGGTGAGTGTGTCTCCGATCTTGAAGATACCATTGTCAGGCAGACCCACGATATCGCCAGGCCACGCCTCCTCTACCGTACTCTTGCGCTGCGCCATAAACTGTGTGGGCGAGGAGAAACGCACCGTCTTGTCCAGACGGATGTGGCGGTAGGGCTGGTTGCGCACGAAGCGACCTGAGCAAACCTTGCAGAAGGCGATGCAGGAGCGGTGGTTGGGATCGATATTGGCTGTAATCTTGAAGATAAAGCCGGTAAACTTGGGTTCCGTGGGCAAGACCAATCGCTCCTCTGCCTGCGTGGGGCGGGGCGACGGGGCAATCTCTACAAAGCAGTTGAGCAATTCCTGCACACCAAAATTGTTGAGAGCAGAGCCAAAGAAGACCGGAGCTACCTCAGCACGGCGATAGGCCTCGACGTCAAAAGTTGGATAGACTCCTTCTACCAGTTCCAGGTCACCACGCAACTGCTCGGCAAACTCGTCGCCAACCTGGGCATTGAGCTCGTCCGACTGGATATCGACAGCCACCTTCTCCGTCACGCGCTGCTTGTTGGGAGTGAAGAGATTGAGTTGTTCCTCGTAGATATTATAGACGCCCTTGAAGCGCTGACCCTGGCCAATAGGCCAGGAGAGCGGTCGCACGTGGATATGAAGTTCTTGCTCCAGTTCGTCGAGCAGGTCGAAGGGATCGCGACCCTCGCGGTCCATCTTGTTGACAAAGATAATGACGGGAGTATTCCTCATACGGCAGACTTCCATCAGTTTGCGCGTCTGTGCCTCCACACCTTTGGCAGAATCCACCACAATGATAGAGGAATCGACAGCCGTAAGCGTTCGATAGGTATCTTCGGCAAAGTCTTGGTGGCCTGGCGTATCGAGGATGTTGACCTTATAGGTCTCGTCCTCCTTGGCTTCGGCACCCTTGGGACTATAGTCGAACTCCATCACCGACGTGGAGACAGAGATACCACGCTGCTTCTCAATATCCATCCAGTCGGAGGTGGCGCTCTTGCGTATTTTGTTGCTCTTCACCGCACCAGCTACCTGAATTTGTCCACCAAAGAGGAGGAATTTCTCGGTCAAGGTAGTCTTACCCGCATCAGGGTGGCTGATGATGGCAAAGGTGCGTCTGCGTTCTATTTCGTTCATGCTTGTGCTGCTTTGATGAGGTTGATACATTTTTCGAGTGAATCGAGCCAATAGGGGATGGTGAGGCCGAAGGTAGCTTTGATCTTGGTCTTGTCGAGAACGGAGTAGGCGGGTCGCTTCACAGGGGAAGGGAACTCGCTGCTATGGCAAGGCTGGATATCGCAGGCGGTATGACCCGCCAGGCGCGCGATCATTTGAGTGAAGTCGTACCAAGAGGTGACACCCTCATTGCTGAAATGATAGACACCAGTATGGTCCGTATATTTTCGATGCTCCACGATGTCGAAGATGGCAGCAGCAAGGTCGCCTGCATAGGTCGGTGTGCCGCACTGGTCGAAGACGACCTTGAGCTGAGGCTTCGTGGCCGTGAGCTGGAGCATCGTCTTGACAAAGTTGTGACCAAAGCTGCTATAGAGCCATGCCGTGCGGATGATGAGGTGGTCAACGCCCGTTGCTATGATCTTCTCCTCGCCATGGAGTTTGGTGAGCCCATAGACGCCCGTAGGGGTTCCTATCTGGGTCTCCTGACATGGTGTGTTGTAGGGGTCGGCACCAAAGACGTAGTCAGTGCTGACATGGACGAGCAGACCACCCACCTCCTTCATCGCGCGGGCAAGGTTTTCGGGGGCAATGGCGTTAAGTGTCTCCACAATGTCACCAGCGGTCTCAGCTTTATCGACGTTGGTCCAGGCCGCACAGTTGATGATGCAGCCGATCTTCTCCTCGGCCACCACCTGACGGACGGCGTCCAGATCGGTGATGTCGAGGGTTGGATAGCCATCACACACATCGGTGAAGATGTAGTGGTCGCGGCTCGTACGGGCCACGAGTTGCATTTCGTTGCCCAATTGGCCGTTGGCTCCTGTTACCAGTATATTCATGATGATGGTTCTGTATGTTTATCAGGAAGGGCTACTTACGTCCCGCACATGTCAGCGGGGGATAAGCGTCCCTTCATTCAAAATTTCACTCCATTTAGTGCTCCTCCCATTCCAGGCCTTCTGTCCGGTCCTTGATATAATAGTCAGAGAGCATGCCGAGGAATGTCGTGATAGCTTTGATGGCGTGAGCGGTCTCTGGCGAGATAGGCTTTTGCCGCATCCGCAAGAGCATTACACCATAGAGGGCGTTGAGGCAAGTCTCTACCTCTCCGATCTCCTTGTCACCTTTTTGGCGCAGTTCCACTATGAAGGGTAGCACACGATAGTATTCTGCCGAGTAATATGGGAAGCGGGTGGATTGGAGCAGGCGAACATGGAGATCGCCAAGGTCCTGGAGAAGCACCTCGTTGATGGCGAGATGCCCCTTCTCACGCTTTCCCTCCTGGTTCATCATGCGAATCAGATCGCCAAACCAGTCTTCCTCCTCGTCTTTTTGCTGATCGGTATAGTCGAAACGATCTATATACTCACGGCGGATACGCGTCAGTGAACAACCGTAGGCACGTATCAAGTCTTCCATCTGCCACATATAAAGCAGATACTCCACAACACTTTTCTCTCTGATACTTTTGGCTATGAACATGTTTTTTGTCTATTGGCTGCGAAAGGAAGCCGGATTAATAACTGGGCAGGTGGTATAGATTGAAGACGGTGCCGAAGAGGATAATCACCGAGAACAAGATGACCACCGATCCAATGACCTTATTGATAATGGCGATACCAGTGACGTTGAAACGCCCTCCGATCTTATCGACAAGCCAGGTCAGCCCGTACCACCACAACAGTGCACCCAGCGGAATGCAGGTGAAACCCACACATGTCTCAAAGGGGCGTGAGGGTTGGACGAAGGCAAACTGTGCAAAGGTAGCCATGAAAAGGAATATGATCAGGGGATTGGAAAAGGTGACAAGAAACGCCGTCAATCCATTGTTGAGCAGAGATCCCTTACCTTTGTTCTTCGTATGATGAGGCATCTTCTTGGCCGGGTTCGAACGAAAGCAGAAGAGACCAAAAAGCAGCAGGATAACGCTACCAGAGATCTGGAGAAAGAACTGGTACTTGGGATTTTGCAACGGCTCCATGATGAAGCCCATGCCCAATCCCACAATCAGCGCATAGATGATGTCGCTCACCGCCGCCCCAACACCAGTCATAAGACCATACCAGCGACCTTTGTTCAAAGTGCGCTGGATGCAGAGGATTCCGACGGGGCCCATGGGTGCTGATGCGATGATGCCAATGGCTATCCCCTTGAAGATGAAATCGAGGATATCGAGCTGGATGGGAAAGTCTATATTCATAATTCGGGTGCAAAATTCGGAAAAATATGGCACATGAGCAAATTTGACGTGCAAAACTTTGCTTATTCATGAGTTTTTAGTAACTTTGCCGTGGCTATAAAGTGGCTATAATAACTAATAGAATATATAAAACATGGTAGCACAAGAACAGCAAAAGCCGTTTGTCATCGGTTTGGACTTAGGCGGCACTAACTCAGTTTTTGGAATCGTAGATCAGCGTGGCAACATACTGACAACCAACTCTATTAAGACGCAGGCATACAAGACCGCAGAGGACTTTGTCTCTGCTGGCGTGGAGGCCCTCAAGCCCATCATTGCAAAAGTAGGCGGCATAGAGCAGATCAAAGCCATGGGCATCGGTGCGCCCAACGGCAACTACTATCGCGGCACGATAGAGTTTGCCCCCAATGTGCCCTGGGGCCATGACGGTGTGATTCCATTGGCAGATATGTTCTCTGAGAAGCTTGGCATCCCCGTGGGCCTCACCAACGACGCCAACGCTGCCGCCATCGGCGAGATGCAGTATGGCGTAGCACGCGGCATGAAGAACTTCATCATGATCACGCTCGGCACGGGTGTCGGATCGGGTATTGTCGTCGATGGACACATGGTCTATGGCAGCGACGGCTTCGCTGGAGAGCTGGGCCACACCATCATTCGCCGCGAGAACGGACGCCCCTGTGGCTGCGGACGCAAGGGTTGCCTGGAGACTTATTGCTCCGCCACGGGTGTGGCACGCACAGCTCGCGAGTTCCTCGCCACAAGCGACGAACCGTCTCTACTGCGCGAAATGAACCCCGAGGAAATCACCTCCCTCGATGTATCCATCGCTGCCAGCAAGGGCGACGCCCTCGCCAACCGCATCTATGAGTTTACAGGACAGATTCTCGGTGAGGCTTGCTCCGATTTCATGGCCTTCTCCTCACCCGAGGCTTTCGTCTTCTTTGGTGGACTGACAAAGGCCGGGGACCTGCTCATGAAGCCGTTGAAGAAAGCTTACGACGAGAATGTACTGAAGATCTACAAGGACAAGGCACAATTCCTTATCAGTTCTCTTGACGATGCCAGTGCTGCCGTTCTCGGTGCTTCTGCAATCGGCTGGGAACTCTAATAGCTTACAATTTTAGAAGAATACTTTGCTTTCCTCAAAGTATTCTTCTTTTCGAAATAAACATAAAAAATCGTCGGGGACTGATATCAAACTTAGTTGAATCAGTCCCCGACAACTATATAGGGTAGGGAAGAGCGTGCAACTTAGTTGTTGGACGATCCACCCACAATATCGAGCAGTTCGGAAGTAATGGCTGCCTGTCGAGACTTGTTGTACTGCAAGTTAAGCTCGCGAAGCAACTCGTCTGCGTTGTCCGTGGCCGTCTGCATGGCTACCATACGGGCGGCATGCTCCGAGGCGTTGCTATCAAGCAGCGCAGTGTAGACCATCAAGTGCAACTCCTTGGGGACAAGTTCAGTAAGCACTGTTTTCAAGTCGGGTTCCACAAGGAAATTGTCATTGAGGGGCTTGACTGTTGTCTGCTCGCGTTCCTCTTCCTGCTTATTGCGGTTCTTGAGGTACTCCTGCGACTTCTTAGTAGCCAGATTGGATGTCAGGTCACGGTCGTTATCGGCCCCAACATCGTCGTGAAGGTCGATGGGGAGGAAGGTTCTGCGTGTGAGGACCTGAGATCCTGCACTCTTAAAGTGGTGGTAAATCAATTCCACCTTATCCACTTTACCCTCCAAGAACATCGTGCCCGCCTCGACGGAGATGTCGCGACACTGAGCGGAATTGGGTTTGTCAGCCAAATGGACAAACGATCCTGCCGATCGTAAGCCGAGCTTACGAACCTTCTCCTCAACCTTTCTGCCGATGGGATAGATAATGATATCATCGTTGGTGAGTCCCTGCTTACGATATTCTTCTATAGCATGGAGCATCGTCTTGATGATATTGGCATTGAATCCGCCACAGAGCGACGAGTTGGAAGAGAAAACGATCAGCGCAACCTTCTTCACAGGACGCTCCTGATCGAACGGCAACTCAACATCGGGTGCCGATACCAAGAACGTCTTGAGGATATGCTCCAGCATATTTTCATAAGGGAGCATATTCTCGATGGCCGTCTGGGCATGGTGGAGTTTGCTCGAAGCCACCATTTTCATCGCACTGGTGATCTTCCGCGTGCTATTGACGGAAGCGATGCGACTCTTGATTTCTTTCAAAGATGGCATGATAGACCTCCTTCCCGTTAGTTTTTGAACTGTCCGGCGATGTTGGCCATGACTTCCGAAATGACCTTCGTGTCTTCCTCAACGAGTTTGCCCGCTGCCAAATTGGCAATGACATCAGCATGGGCTGAACGCATAGATTCAAGGAACTGGTCCTGACAGTCGCGCACCTTGTCAACAGGTACGTCGTGGAGCAGACCGTGGACACCACAATAGAGGATCGCCACCTGCTCACCGACAGACATCGGCGTGTACTGAGGCTGGATGAGCAACTGGTTGTTCTTGCGTCCGCGGTCGAGCGTCATAGCCGTCACGGCATCCATATCACTTGAGAACTGAGAGAATGCCTCCAACTCACGATACTGCGCCATGTCAATCTTCAACGTACCTGCCACCTTCTTCATACTCTTAATCTGAGCAGAACCACCCACACGGCTCACAGAGATACCGACATTGATGGCAGGACGGAAGCCCTGGTTGAAGAGGTCTGACTCAAGGTAGATCTGGCCGTCGGTGATAGAAATCACATTGGTCGGGATATAAGCGGAAACGTCGCCAGCCTGCGTCTCAATGATTGGCAGTGCGGTGAGAGATCCGCCACCCTTGACGTGGCCCTTCATGCTCTCGGGAAGGTCATTCATCTGCTCGGCAATCTCCTGCTGGTCGTTGATACGTGCGGCACGCTCGAGCAGACGGGAGTGAAGGTAGAAGACATCGCCAGGATAGGCCTCGCGTCCAGAAGGACGACGAAGGATCAGCGATACCTCACGATAGGCAACAGCCTGCTTTGACAGGTCGTCATAGACGACGAGAGCGCTATGGCCGCGGTCGCGGAAATACTCGCCGATGGCAGCTCCAGCAAAAGGAGCATAGTACTGCATGGCGGCAGGATCGGCTGCGGTAGCACTGACGATGATCGTATAAGGCATGGCGCCTCGCTCCTTCAACGTCTGCACGAGTGAGGCCACGGTAGAAGCCTTCTGACCGATGGCGACATAGATGCAATAGACGGGCTTGCCCTCCTCGTAGAACTTCTTTTGGTTGATAATGGTATCGACGGCGATAGCGGTTTTACCCGTCTGGCGGTCACCGATGATCAGCTCACGCTGTCCACGACCGATAGGAATCATGGAGTCGACAGCTTTCACACCCGTCTGCAGCGGCTCTTTCACCGGCTGACGGTAGATCACGCCCGGGGCCTTGCGGTCGAGCGGCATCTCAAAGGATGCTGTTAAATCAATGTCTCCTTTGCCGTCGATGGCCTGGCCGAGAGGGTTGACCACGCGTCCGAGGAAATTGTCGTTGACGCGGATAGAGGCAATGCGATGCGTTCGCTTCACCTTCATACCCTCCTCAATGCCTGCCGTGGAACCCAAGAGGACGCAACCGACGTTGTCTTCCTCCAGGTTCATCACGATGGCCATCGTGCCATTCTCAAACTCAAGCAGCTCGCTGGCCTCAGCGTTGCGCAGTCCGTAGATACGCGCCACACCGTCGCCGACAGTAAGCACCGTGCCTACCTCGTCGAACTGCGTGCCACTATTCACCTCTTGGAGTTGCTGCAGCAGCACATCAGAGACCTCGCTTGGTTTTATCTTGTCTGACATTACTAATTGTTTCTGAATTATTTGATTAACGTATTGCGGATGTCACGCAGCTTGCGCTGGATGCTGGCATCCATTCTATAGGTATCATACTCCAGGATGAAACCGCCAATCAAGTCAGGGTTCACCTCGGTGTTGAACTCTACAGAACCATGAGTTTTCTTCTCGACCATCGCCTTCACCTTACGCTCGGTCTCAGCCGAGACAGGGGCAGCAGTGGTGAGCGTACCGCGAATGATATTCTTCTGCTTTCTATAAAGAGTGATGTAAGAGGTCGCCATGAATTGTAGTGCGCTCTCCCTGTCCTCCTTCAGCACCAAAGCAATGAAGCGAGCGGTGAGTGGGGAGGGAGTTCCGCCACATGCCGTCTCCAGCAACTGTTGCTTCTTGGCCTTGGAGAGCATGGGGTTGTCTATCGTAAAGCGCAATTCAGGCACCCGGATGTAGTTCGTGGAGAGAACTGACATCTCCTTATAGACCTGATCTTCGAGCTTCGACGCAGTAGCGCTCTTGATGAGCGCACGTGCGTAGCGAACCGATATTACACCTAAATCCATAAGCTATGATTACTGGTCCTTATTATTATCAGAAGAAACTTCATCCAGCAGTTTGTCTATCAGCGCATTCTGCTTGTCGGAAGCAGCGAGTTTCTCGCGGAGAATCTTCTCTGCGATCTGCACAGAGAGCTCAGCCACCTGTGTGCGAATGTCGCGGATGGCAGCCTGCTTTTGGCTATCGATCTCAGCCTTGGCCTCGGCAAGGATGCGTGCACCCTCGTCGTTGGCCTTGGCCTGAGCTTTCTCGACAATAGCGTCGCGCGTAGAGGCAGCCTCCCGCAGGATGGCGGCCTGCTTGTCGCGAGCCTCTTGCAGCATGGCTTCACCCTCTTTTTGGATGTTCTGGAGCTTATCATTGGCCTCCTTGGCCTTGCGAAGGCTTTCGTCAATGTAAGCCTTACGCTCGTCGAACATCTTCACGATAGCAGGAAATCCAAACTTCCAAAGAATCAAGAAGACGATGACGAAGACCAGCGTCATCCAAAAAAGCAATCCACCTTCAGGGATTAATAAATCCATACTTACTGGTTAAAGTTCATTGAAAACCTCCCGCTTACGCGGGATTGATTACATAACTACTGCCAAGAGCGCAACGATCACGGCCAAGAAGGCCACACCCTCGACGAGGGCAGCTGCGATAATCATGGAAGAACGGAGATCACCAATCTTCTCCGGCTGGCGAGCCATGGCATCCATGGCCTGGGCGCCAATGCGCCCGATACCCAAACCAGCACCGATAACGGCAATACCTGCGCCCAATGCGCCACCCATCTTTGCAACCTCAGCTGCTAACAACAATGATGATAACATAGTTAAAAAGCTTTTTAATTATTTGATATTTTTGATTATTTATTTTGCTTTTGACCGGTCTCCGCGCATAGGCAGGAGGTCGGACCGAAATCCTTATGCGGCATGCTCCTTGACATGAGCAAACGAGATGAACACGGCGCTAAGCATCGTGAACACCAAGGCCTGGATGTAGCTTACAAGAATCTCAAGCAGCATCATGAAGACGCTCAGCGCTACCGAGATAACCGAGATACTGCTTCCGGCGATGTTGTTGACCAGCGCATTCTCAGTGAGATGGAACATGATGAAAATCATACCCGCGAATGACAAGGCAATCGCATGGCCTGCCATCATGTTGGCAAAAAGTCGGATCATCAGTGCCAATGGCTTTGTGAAGATACCTACAAGCTCGATAACGGGCATCAAGGGAACAGGAACCTTCAACCATGTGGGTACTTCCGGCCAGAAGATTTCCTTCCAATATTCCTTGGTACCCGTAAAGTTGGTGATGAGGAATGTGCATAGGGCGAAAAAGCAAGTACACGAGATGTTGCCCGTGAGGTTGCCACCACCCGGGGGGAAAGGCACGATACCCATCAAGTTGGCAATGAAGATGAAGAAGAAGCACGTCAAAAGATAGGGAGCATATTTCGGAGCCTCATCGCCCATGACTGCCTTGATGACGTCATCATAGACCGACTTGATGAACATGTGCATCAGACCTGTGAAACCAGAAGGAGCAGGATCGTCAATCTTATGACGCTTGCACCAGCGGGCAGGAATGAGCACACACAGCAAGAGGATGATGGCATCGATGAAAAGGACGGCCACAGACTTTGTAATGGAGAGGTCAAACGGACGCACTTCTTGACCGTCGACCTGCTCTACGATTTTACCTGGATAGGTCTCGGCCTCACCACCTTTGATACACAGTCCATAAGGACCAGGACGGTTGCCCTGCTCATCAGCATGATGAGAGAATTGTGATGAGGAGAACACATGCCAGCCTGTAGAGCTTTTCACGATCACCGGGAGGTTGATTACCACTGGATGGTCACCAACATTGGTGATGTGCCACTCGTATGAGTCTTTGATATGTCCCCACAAAATTTCCTTCATGTCAATCGTCATCTTCTCTCCGGCCATTGATGGCACAGCGAGAAGACCAAGTATCAGCACGAGGAGATATTGCTTGAATGCTTTCATGTCAGCTATTTAATCAAATGTTTTTTCTCTATATGAGAGAAGAATATGCAGTCGAAGACCAGCATCAGCACGTAGTAGGTGGCAAAAATCAACGCAAAGGACAAAAGGCACGTCTTGTCGCCACGGAGAAAGAAAGCTCCGACGAGGACGACGATGAATGCGAGAAGCATTCTCGCGGCCGACGACGCAAAATAGAAGCGCGTGAGGCCGTTGCCAGCCTTTTGCGCTGCCTTGCGCCAGCAGCGTCCGTTGATCATGGTCACCAAAAGAAAATAGACAGCCGAGAACACAATACTATAGGTGAAACCATACTTGAAGGCTATCTGCTCGGCCAAAAAGCCAAGTAGGGTCAAACCGGCGATGATCCACAAGCCTATCCTATTATATAAGGAAGCGTAGTGTCCGACAATGTCTTGGTGCTTTGCCATGGGAGTCTTCTATACCTCAACACAGAGGTTAACCTCGTTGCGCTTGACCTCAACGAAACCTCCTTCTATGTCGAATTGCTTCTTACCGTCCTTTTCGGTATATTCCACACGACCTTTCGTCAAGGTGGAGATGATAGGAGCATGGTCCTTGAGGATCTCAAAGGGACCCACCATACCCGGTACCAACACGCTCTCGACTTCGCCGTGAAACATGACCTTTTCGGGACTTACTATTCTCAATCTCAACATAAGCGTTAGGCTTTGGCTGCCTCCAAGAGTTTCTTACCCTTCTCCTTGGCATCCTCGATTGTACCAACGTTGAGGAACGCCTGCTCAGGCAGGTCATCGACCTCACCATCCAGAATGGCATTGAAACCCTTGATAGTCTCCTCGATGGGTACCATCACGCCAGGAATGCCCGTAAACTGCTCTGCCACCGTAAACGGCTGGGAGAGGAAACGCTGCACACGGCGTGCGCGATTGACAACCAACTTGTCTTCATCGGACAACTCGTCCATACCGAGGATGGCAATGATATCCTGCAACTCCTGATAGTGCTGGAGAGTCTCCTTCACTCGCTGGGCGCAGGCATAGTGCTCCTTGCCGACAATCAGCGGATCGAGGATACGCGACGTACTGGCCAGCGGATCAACGGCAGGATAGATACCCAGCTCAGTAATCTTACGGTTGAGCACCGTAGTAGCATCAAGGTGAGTAAAAGTCGTTGCTGGAGCAGGGTCGGTCAAGTCGTCAGCGGGCACATAGACTGCCTGTACGGAGGTGATGGAACCACGCTTTGTAGAGGTGATGCGCTCCTGCATTGCACCCATCTCGCTGGCCAATGTCGGCTGATAGCCTACGGCAGAAGGCATACGTCCCAGCAGGGCAGACACCTCAGAACCAGCCTGAGTGAAACGGAAGATGTTGTCGATGAAGAACATGATGTCAGCAGCCTCTCCGTTCTTACCACCATGGTCACGGAACTCCTCAGCCACCGTCAGACCAGAGAGGGCGACAGAGGCACGTGCCCCAGGAGGCTCGTTCATCTGACCATAGACCAGCGTAGCCTGCGACTTCTGAAGTTCTTCAGGGTCAACAAGACTCAAGTCCCACTTGCCCTCGTCCATAGCCTTTCTGAACTTCTCGCCATAACGGATAACGCCTGACTCAAGCATATCACGAATCAGATCGTTGCCCTCACGGGTACGCTCACCAACGCCGGCAAAGACGGAATAACCGTTGTGACCCTTGGCAATATTGTTGATCAACTCCATGATGAGCACCGTCTTACCGACACCAGCACCACCGAAAAGTCCGATCTTACCACCCTTCATGTACGGCTCCAAGAGGTCGATGACCTTGATACCAGTCTGCAACATCTCCTTGTGGGTGGAGAGATCCTCAAACTTCGGAGCCTCGCGGTGGATGGGGTACGCTCCCTTCATATCGAGCGATTCCATACCGTCGATAGGCTGACCAATGACATTCATCATACGGCCCTTGATCTGATCGCCAGCCGGCATGGTGATAGGACTTCCCGTACGCATTGCCTCCAGTCCACGCTGCAATCCGTCCGTGTTGTCCATGGCAACGCAGCGCACAGTGTCCTCGCCAATGTGCTGCTGCACCTCGATGATGAGGTCGCGGCCATCGGGACGCTTTACGCGCAATGCCTCATAGATTTTAGGCAGTACCTTCTCAGGATCCTCGCCCTTAGTGTCGAAATAAACGTCGATCACCGGGCCGATAATCTGAGAGATATGTCCAATAGTTTGTGACATAAATTTTACTTCTTTGTTTATGCGTTATTATACTTCGATTTTGTTTTTAGTTAGATGCTCACCTCATCGAGGACGCGGATCAACTTGCGGTCGAAAGGCTTATCAGAGCGGATTGCCTCCGAGAGCGGCACGTAGCAGACCTCGTTGTTTCTCACGCCTACCATCAGGTTGCGTTGTCCTTGCATGATGGCCTCCACGGCACCAGTGCCCGTTCGGCTGGCCAGAATGCGGTCGCGGGCCGAGGGACGACCTCCGCGCTGCAAGTGACCCAGGATGGAGACACGCACGTCATAGTCGGGGAACTCCTTGTGAACGCGCTCCGCATAGTACATCGCACCACACTTCGGGCTTTCCGAGACGATGACGATGCAACTCTTCTTTGACTTGCGAATACCACGCTCCATGAAGCGTGCCAACTGGTCAACATCCGTGGAATCTTCGGGGATGATGGCAGCCTCCGCACCACTGGCGATGGCAGAGTTTTGTGCCAAGAAACCAGCATCACGGCCCATCACCTCTACAAAGAAGATGCGCTCGTGGCTTTGAGCGGTATCGCGAATTCTATCAACACACTCTACGATGGTATTGAGCGTCGTGTCATAACCGATCGTGTTGTCCGTACCGTAGAGGTCGTTGTCAATGGTACCAGGCAGTCCGATACAGCAGAGATCATACTCTGCAGCAAACTTCATCGCACCCGTCAGCGAGCCATTGCCGCCGATGACGACCAGTGCGTCGATACCATGTTGTTTGATGTTCTCATAGGCTTTATCACGCCCCTCTTTGGTCATGAACGCCTTAGAGCGTGCCGTCTTGAGGATTGTACCTCCCCTGCCGATGATGCCACTGACATTCTCGGTGGTGAAATCCCTTATCTCTCCTGTTACCAATCCATCATAACCTCGGTAAATACCCTTGATATTGAAACCGTTATAGATTCCTGCACGCGTGACGGCACGAATTGCCGCGTTCATTCCTGGGGCATCTCCACCCGAAGTTAATACACCAATTGTCTTAATCTTTGTCATAGGAAGATTCTAATTATTACCTTATTGAAGATTTTAACAGGGGCAAAGGTAGTAAAAATAAATGTATCTACAAACCTTTTTGCAGGATTTTGGAAAATAACTCCCACTTTTGAGGAAACAACACCCACTTTTTTTGATTCATCTCATTAATTTTGCGAAGGTACCATCGACTTAGATGCATGGCTTTATAGCTGAACGATCATATCATTGGGTGGAAATATCAGAACTTAAACAGTTGCTCTACCTTTTTCGCACATTGCTCCATGAGCCACTTGGGGGTACTTGTCGCCCCACATATACCCACCGACTGTATGTCATCGAGCCACTCCCTTCGGATCTCATCCTGACTCTCTATCTGATGACTGTTGGCATTGACGCGGCTGCATTCCGCAAAGAGCACGCGCCCGTTGCTGCTCTTGCGACCTGCTACGAAGAGTACAAGTTCATGACAAGCGGCAAAATCAGCGATATTAGGCATACGGTTGGCCACTGATCGACAGATGGTATCAAAACTCTCAAAGGCACACCCGTCGGCGATATGACCCTGGATGTAAGCGATGATATCCCGATAGGCCGAGAGGCTTTTCGTCGTCTGGGAGAAAAGGAAGATGGAGCGGGAGAAGTCGAGGTGGCGCACGTCGTCGAGATTTTCCACAACAATAGCACCTCCGTGGGTCTGCCCGACCAGGCCAAGCACTTCGGCATGGCCTTTCTTGCCAAAAATAACCACTTGTCCGTCTTGCGCCTTCTCCCACTGGCGCTTCACCCTGCGCTGCAAGGCCAGCACCACAGGACACGTCGCGTCAATGATTGTGATGTTATTGCGTTGGGCCGTTTCGTAGGTAGAGGGTGGTTCGCCATGGGCTCGGAGCAGCACCGTTGCATCGTGGAGTTGCTGAAACTGTTCATGATTGATGGTGATCAGTCCCTTGTGAGCAAGACGCTCCACCTCGACACCGTTGTGTACAATGTCGCCAAGGCAATAGAGTGTATTGCCCGACTTGAGTTCTTCCTCCGCTTTGTTGATGGCAGTGGTCACACCGAAGCAAAAGCCACTGCCTGAATCAATTTCTATCGTCATAGGTTGGTATGCAAATGAACTTAATATGTAGTTGGTTTCGATACTTTCACTGTCGCAGCAGTGGTCCTTCCGCTGTATTCAGGCGCATAGGCACATTGTGCCGTGCAGATGCCCGAGAGGTAGTTGCCCTCGCGGTCAATATAGTACTCCGTCTCGACCACATGCTTGCCTTTAGCTATTTGATGGAAGAAGTAGCGGGTCGATTGGTCGCGGGTCTCCAGGTAGTAGCCCCATTGATAACCACTCTCCTGGACCAAGGGCTCAAGGCAGGCTGCACGCATATCGTTTACCATCACAAAGTCGTAGTCGCGGTCGGCTTGGATGGTAATGCGTACTCGCACGCGGTCGCCAACCGTCAGTTGGGTGGCCGGCTTACCGTCCTCGTCAAGAAGTTCGCGGCTGACCTTGAGACCTGCCGAGGAAGCACGAGTCTCGCGCATAGGCTGAAGATATTGCGCATAGACAGCTCCCCAGGACGTGCCATCGGAGGACTTTTCGGCTGTCAAGGTCGCCGGCGCATTCGTCAACGTCTCTGTATGGCGCACGTAGCCCAGCCCAGCTGAACCCTGCTCCTCAATGAACCTTCCGTCGATGGAGAGCCGAGTCGGTGCAGCCGAGTCGGTCAGGGCAGCAAGGTGGCCCTTGTCGGCAAAAGCCCAAATGGCTTCCACGGCATTGAAAGGCGTGTCCCAAGCTTGTGTGCGCTTAGCTTGAAGAAGCCAGCGACGCATCTCGCTGAGGGTCTGTGTGTCGTCGGGAGTCAGAGTGCGAATGGCCTCGATAGCCGCTACTTGCGAAGGAATCCGATAGTTGAACCAACTATAACTGGCACGTGGCGTGTCGAAATAGCGTCCCATCTCCTCACGGTACACAGTATACTCCTTCAAGCTCTTCAAATATGCGAGGGCTTTCGAGTGCTGATCATACAGGGCGAGGATCACCGCCGTATTGGCTTTGCCATAAATGGTTAGCTCCGAAGCACGACGGGTCATCAGGCGCAGCAGATAGTCGGTATCTGCCGTACGGCTACGTTGCGCCAATGCATTGGTATAAAGATAGTCGCAAAGGGCATCGCTGGGATAAAAATCCTTTCTTTTCTTGAGTTCGGTGACCTGTCGGGCCACCTCCTTGTCGAGGAAGCGGAAGGCCTTGGTGACGAGGGCGTTCAACGTAGCGTCCTCGCCTGTCATTACTTGTAGTCGGACGAGGGTCTTAGTAACAGCCACCGTCATATAAAAGCTACCGTCCATACCTTGCCACCAAGAGAAAGATCCGTCGGCGTTCTGCAACTTGCGCAGACTGCTGATGGTATTGGTGAGCGCATGGCTGATCTGGTTGTCGTTGAAATAAGCTGCAATAGCACGGCGTTGGGCGCTCTCCGACTGAGCGACAGCTACCCACGGAGTCTCGGTAAGCACCAGAGCCTTGAGCGCCTCATTTTTCTCCAGCTGGCTTTGTAGCGAAGTCTCCGTGCCCGATTCTTGTTCCCACTGCTTGAACACTGTCTTCAAAGTGGGATTCTCCTTAACGATCGTCCGTGCAAGGGTGTTGGCAAAGAGGGCGGCGGAGAGAGAGATTGCATTTTTTTCGTTGACGTCGCCGACATAGGGGAGGGCTTGCACCAGGATCCATGCGGGATTGTTGGTATATTCTATCGTCAGACTCGGTCGCTCTATACCTTTGCCTTTGAACAACTGCTTGAGGTCGAGCTGCAGCGTCCCAGGCTCGTGTTGCGTGAAAGGCAGGGTAGTGGTGACGTATTGCTTGTCGGTCAACACGGGAAGGTAGTGCTGCTCACCATCACTGAAACCATCGCCTTGTGCTATGATGCGCACGATCAAGAGTCCTTCTTGACCTTCAAGCAGGGAGGGAGCAATAGAGAAGGCCGCACGCACCGTTTGGTGGGGATCGGAAGAGAAAGGCTGTTCCTCCTCATAGACCACAGACTCGTCGGCAGGAAGAAGGAACTGGAGACGCACCACACCCTTACGGGCAACGTCAGATGTGTTGCTGATACGCGTGGCAATGACTGCATGGTCGCCCAAACGAAGGAAGCGAGGAAGGTTGGGTTGTACCATCACATCCTTTTGTGCCACCACGTCGGCCTCTATCAGTCCGTGGCGCATTTCCTTGTCGTGAGCAAGTCCCATGAAGCGCCACGTTGTTACGCTCTCAGGCAGACGGAACTGCAAACTCACCTGTCCGAGAGAGTCGGTGCGGAGTTGAGGATAAAAGAAAGCTGTCTCCTCCAGGTTTTCACGTAGTTGGACGGGAGCATTGCTATCTGTCTCTGTTGCGCTGCCCGCATCATTAGCTGCACTGCCCAGTGCAGGCTCTTCCAAGGTTGCCTCCATATCAGCCACCATCATCTGTTTCGACATCATACGCACAGAGGCAGAGCCAGGGGCAGCATCCATACACATCATGGGGAGCGATCTTCCATACAAGAATCGTTCATCGTAGTCGCGGAGTAATGAGGAGAAGTAGTTTTTATCCAGCTCGGAGAAAGACAAGGTCTTGAAAACGGGCCGAGAGGGATAAAGGATACTGTTCACCTGTGTACGACCATAATAGATGGACGTCCAGTCCGCAGTGGGCAAATAGAGATTCATTGCTACGTTATCGTCCCAACGGTGAAGACTCAACTGGTCGAGACTCTTATCGTAAAGAGTGGCCATCAGCTGAGCGTTGGCTGGTGAGCCGTCAGGATTGCGGGCCTCCAGCGTCCATGTTTCCTGCTGTCCCGGTGTGAGTCGGTCGCGGAAGGTGCGCCAAGAGAGAGTGATCTGCTTCTCGGGAAGGGGGCGTGCTATGGTCGTAGTATGGGTGTAAGCAACGCCGTCGTGTACCCAAGCGAAGCAGAGGCGCAGTCCGTCGCCATACTCCTTCTTATACTTAAACTTCATAAGTGTCAGCGCATCGCTTTGGTCGATGCGACCGTTCTCCAACACACGGTCTCCCGAGATGACGGAATAGAGAATGTGCTGGTCCGCATCTGAAGAACCCACTTGGATACAGACTGGCTTGCCATCGCGCGGGAAGGTCTCACTTGTCTGGTAGAACCAGTTGTGTGTCGTGACTACCGGGCGCTTATCGTCAAGGGAGAAAAGAACAAACGGATGCTGTAGCGTGTCGTTGCCACAGACAGCGAGCAACGTCCAGGCACCCGACTTCATTCGAGGCAGTTGGATAGGAGTATTGGTGGAGGCGGAATGGGTGAGTTGGGCCATACGCTCCGCCGTACTCAGTCCGTCATTCGTTGCAAAAAAGCCGTAGCGGACGGAGGCCTCCACTTCCTTGCCCGCGGCATTGCGATACTGAAGGGTGAAAGTCTTATTATCGGTATCGACAAGCAACTTTTCTGGCAGGTCGGTGGAAAGGAGCGCATCCTTGTTGCCCAACGGGATGGAGAGGGTGCCACGATGGCTTTCTCCAGCAAGGTCGGTGACATCGGCTTGCAACTCAAAACGGTAGAAGCCCGTAGCGCCCTCAGGTATTGTCAACGGCAAGCGGACCTCAAAGAGGCCATCAGCATCTGTCGTAGCCTGAGCCTCGAGAATGGTCGCCTCAGAGAAGTCTCTCTCGAACCAACGCCACCACATCGAGGGACGACGCACGACGGTGTAGCTGACCTTGGCGCCATCTATCCCCACACCACTATAGGTACGGGCGGTTCCCTTTATGACAATCGTATCGCCTGGAGCGTAGCGATCTTGGTATGGGTCGAAAGTTACCTCAAATGTAGGCCGTTTGTATTCCTCTACACGAATAGCCTCGCGCTCATAACCAAGACTTGAAACTATCGTGAAGTGACCTGTAAGTCCCGTAGAGGGCAGATGAAACTCGGTTGCAGCCGTACCGAAGGCATCTGTCGTGAGCGACTTCTCCGCCACATCACGACCATTGGCATCACGAAGGGTAAGCGTGACGGGGCGGTCAGCGGTGGCCTTGGTCTCCGTGCCCATCATCGTCCAAGCCATCAGATTGACATATACCGTTTGTCCCGGACGGTAAATGGCACGATCGGTAAAGATACGGACATTCTGCTCCGGACCTTCCTGCATGTTATAGGTAAAGTTAGCCCATTCAGTATTGGCCGGCAGGGCCTTGTCCTGCGGCGTTTGGACCCAAAACTCTAATTCGGTATTTAAATAAGGTTCATTATTATCTATAGAGATAATCGCTTCGCCGTTTTTGTCTGTCACAACCTTCGACTTACTATGGTCGTTCTCCGGTTGGTAATAGTGCACTGAAGCGCCCGCCACGGGCTGTCCATTGTCGGCACGGACGACGGCGAGACGGATTTTTCCTTCGGGCTGCGTTTGCCATAACAGACGAAGATTGCTCACGGCTATCAGACGCCGCTCCACCTTCATCGACTTGTTGTCTGAATAAAACTCCAAGAGATAAAGTCCTGGGGAAAGGTGTGGCAATAAGAGACTGTCTGTATGCTGTTCATAGACTGGGTGGCCGTGGAATGAGACGCTGAAAGTCTGAGCGGAACCCTTGTCAATATAGGATTGGATGTTCTTGTATAGATGGCCATCGACAGATCTTTGGAATAGGACAAAAGACTGATGGTCGTTGGTCAAACGTACAGGCAGGACGCGCACATGAAGCTCTGAAAGGTTGCAAACATCATTGAATACGATCTTCACAGACTGATACGGATGAAAGAGCTGGTCCGACAAGTCTGCGGTAAAGCGTGGCCTGATGAGGTATTCAAGGCTATTGCGAAGTGCACCGATCTCCTTCCACTCACTCCAACGTCTAAGGGCCTTGAGTGCAAAATCATAGCAAGCCTTCCGTTCATCGTTGGTCGTTTGAGGCATTGCGTGGAAGCGAACGATGGCTGCATGTCCACAGACGAGCAAGTCTTGATACTCCGCGATAATGCGGTCGAGGGCTTGAAGGTCGTTTCCGGCAAGATCCGTGGCCAAGAGACAGGAGGCCTCACGATTGCCATGCGTGCGATACCAATCGAGAAGCCATTCACGCTGGTTGGTCTCCAGTGCAACGACATGAAGCAGGTCATTGCCGAAGATTTGACTATCAACACCCTTTTTGAGGAAGGGAATGTAGGGATCCACTCTCTCCGCCGCAAGGGCATCCGGGTGGGAGAGGGCCTTGGCACGATAAGCGCTGGCCTTGGCTTTATGGTCATCGAGAGCAGGGTGGGCGTCGTAGATTTGGGAGAGAACTACGTCGTAGATTGACTGGAGTACCACGTTGGTAGCCTGGCTTTCCTTCTCCTCCAAATCCGTTACCCATTTGGAGAGAGAATCAGGGGAAATGTCATATTCTAAACTGGCTCTGCGGAGTGTGGAAGCCAAGAGATGACCATAAGCGTTCTCTTGAGCAGCACGCTCCTGAATTTGAGTAAGTATGCTGATCTGTGTACGCGGCTGGTCGTCGCGTTCCGCGTTATTGACCTTTTTCCATAGGTTGTCATAACCTTGGGACCATAGATTTGAGAGAAATGACATAAGCAGTATAATGATAGAAATAGTTCGTTTCATGCTGATTCTATTTTGCAAGTGATTCACTATGTCGAATATAACTTTGCAAAATAAACCAATTTCCATGAAATAGCAAAGCGTTTTTGGAAGAAAAATGGTTTATATTGGGATTTTTAACGAATACGCCGTGCTTTGGAATACAGAAACATATATTCTATCGTGTCATAGGTAAGGAAAAAGTCATTACTTTTTCCTCACCACCGCTTTTCATCCTAGTCTTATTTTTCTTATTATCTCATTTTTCCCATTTACTCCTCTTTCTCTGCCTTCAATTCATAGATACCACTAGGGGATTTGCGTTTCAGTACATCGAGTTGGAAATCTTTGCCAGGGATGATACCGTGAGAACGCAGAATAGTCTCTACTGTGAGTCGAGCTAATTCGGGATGATTGTTTTCATCGCTAAGATGACAGAGCCAAACATGGCGAAGAGCGGGAGACGCATTTTCGACGAGGGCCTGTGCACACTCGTTATTGCTCAAATGCCCTTTAGGTCCGCAGATGCGCTCCTTCAAATGGCGAGGATAAGCACCCTGCGCAAGTTTCTCGGGCTCATAGTTGGCTTCCAAGACAAGGTACTGAGACTGCGCAATACACTGCTTGACCTCATCGGTGATGTGACCACAGTCAGTGATCAAGCCAAAGCGCACACCTTCGCATACGATACTATAACCCGTGCAGTCAGTACTATCATGGGGGACGGCGAAGGAGGTGACGGTAAACTCACCTATCTGCTGAGTTTCTCCTTTCTCCAAATAGAAGAGATTTTCCTTGTTGATCTTTCGGCGCACACACCAGTTGCTATGTACACCACGGTGTACGTCCGTCGTGGCAAAGACGGGAATGTGGCAATCACCACTCAGAGACCCTACCGACTTGACATGGTCGGCGTGGTCATGGGTAAGGATGATATGCTTGACATGGTCGAGTTTGATGCCATACTGGTTGAAATGCTTTTTAAGCGTACGAATACCCACGCCACAGTCTATCATCAGACAGTCTGTGTCGGTGAATAAAAGATAGCAGTTGCCACTGCTGCCGCTTCCGAAAGATATAAACCTAAGCATATTATGTTTGATTTTATAAATGGAGGACAAGGAAAGTAGAAGATAAATCGCGGATAGGCCTACGGCTTGACGCACTAAAAGCGGGTCTCGTCGGGATTGTCGGGTAAACGCTTAAACTCATAACCCTGATCCTTTAGCCACTGTAAGGAACGAGGAAGGGCGGTCTTGAGTTTGTCGATACTCTTCAGAGAATCATGAAATGTGATGATAGAACCGTTGCGGGCATATCGCTTCACATTATTATATACGTCATCACCATTGAGCCATTTGGAGTAGTCGCGGGTCACAAGGTCCCACATCACCACACGGTAGTGGTGCTTCACCCACCAATAGACCGAGTGGCGGAGCCAACCGTGAGGCGGACGGAAGTAGGGCGAAGGTATCAAGGCCTGTGCTTTCGTGACATCGACGGCATAGGTGAGCGTCCAATGCTTGAAAGAGCCAAGATGGTGAAACGTGTGATTGCCCACTTGATGGCCTCTGCTAACGACTTCGTCAAACAATGCCGGGTACTTTCTCACGTTGTCACCCACCATAAAGAAAGTGGCCTTGGCATCAAACGCGTCGAGCGTATCCAGGATGAAAGGCGTTGCCTCGGGGATGGGACCATCGTCGAAAGTGAGATAAACAGCACGTTCCTCCGCACTCATCCGCCACAGGGCGTGGGGATAGAGTAAACGGAGGAACCGTGCAGGTTGCTCAATCAGCATTAGTTACCAAAGCCGCCTCCACGCAGCTGATAACTCTGGATGAGCGAGTTGAGTTCGTTCATGTGCTTCTGGCCCCATGCCTTGTCGTAGTGCTCGGCCATCTGCATGAGCGACATCAGAATCTGAATGTTGGTGTAGCAGCTCTGACGAGACATGTTGAAGCCCTTGGAGTTGAGCGATACATAGTAGCGTACATACTGGGCATTGTCCTTCCACATCGCATCGAGGAGGCGCTCGCCATCCTTCTTCTGTCCTAGCATAAGGTAAGCTTGTGCCATCTGGCCGCTGCCACCGAGGTAGTAGGGCTTCAGATTGTAGTCAGGCAACTCCTTGTCGGCTTTGCGGAGGAGGTTGAGAGCCTTCACTTTGTCGCCGTCCTGGATAAACTGGAGTGCCAGTTCGGCAAGCATTCGGCGATGGGTGTAGCACATACGCTCCACGGTCTCGTCCATATAGAACCCCTTCATGCTGACATTGCCCCACTTGAAGCGTGTCATGATGTTATGATACATCTTCTCTTTGTCGAAGAGGATGTGGTCGTAGCTGATATTGGACTCACGCTGGGTGTTGAACGGCGTAATACGATAGGCCAATCCCTCCTGTACGAAGTTATCGCTGAGGTTCATGAAGTTCTCCTTGCCCACGGTCGTGGCCACATAGAGCGGTCGCGTCCAGTTGCAGTTGGCAATCAGCTCGAGCATCATCAAGTCGCTCTTGGTGAGTCCGGTCTTGCCGGCAAGGGAAATAGCCATCCTGTCGGGGATGCTGTCGCCAGGGAGGATCATACCCGAGCGGCGAACGGCCTGCTTGTCAATGGTGACATAGACCGTATCGGTCGGTATGACATGGGCCTGCTCGTCACGAGAGCGTACCCAGTACTTCATGATGTTCTTCAACTCAAACGGGTCGTCACCATACTGTGCGCGTGCCTCCTCGGGATGAGTTTTATAGTAATCAAGCACCTGCGACTTGAAGTCGGGGTTGATACGAATATATTCGTTGGTGCCGCTGACATAGTCGATACGCGGCCAAGAGATAGGCAGCGCGGGCGACGAGTAGGCTGGGCGCGTCATCTGGTCGATGTACCAGTCGGTGGAAAGGTAGCTGAGGTTGCAGACGCGCGCGTCGGTACGTATGCCCTCCACCTCCTGGTTGTACCAGAGCGGGAAGGTATCGTTGTCACCGTTGGTGAAGATCACCGGGTTGCCCTTGTCCTGCAGCGTCATCAGATAGTTCTGTCCAAAGTCGCGGCAAGTGTAGCGACCTGATCGATCGTGGTCATCCCAAGTCTGCGAAGCCATCTGGATGGGGACCACCAAACCTACGGCCGAGACCAAGGCGGCAGCGCCGACCGGACTGAGACGCAGTTTTTTGAGCCATTCGTACATGGCGGCTACACCCATACCACACCAGATAGCATAGGCATAGAAGGAACCTGCGTAGGCATAGTCGCGCTCACGAGGTTGTCCCGGCGTCTGGTTGAGGTAGATGACGATGGCCAATCCCGTCATGAAGAACAGGAAGAAGACCGTCCAGAACTGCTGGATACCTCGCTTGCCACGGAAGGCCTGCCAGAAGAGGCCCAGAAGACCAAGCAGCAAAGGCATACAGTAGAAGACATTGTGGCCCTTATTTTCCTTGAGCGAGTCGGGCATGAGATTCTGGTCGCCCAGACCGAGGACGTTGTTGTCGAACCAATTGAAGCCCGTGAGCCAGTTGCCATGCTCGCGCTCGTTGTGTCCCTGAATATCATTCTGACGTCCTGCGAAGTTCCACATGAAGTAGCGCCAGTACATGAAGTTGCACTGATAGGAGAGGAAGAATTTGATGTTCTCCCACTGAGTCGGCATCTTGACGCCATCGACGGAGCGGCCCTGTATGCCTCCCATCCACGACTCATACATATCGGCGTGTCCCTCGTCCCACATTCTGGGGAAGAACATGTTCTGCTGGAACACCTGCGTGGCCTGACGGCGCACCAAGTAGTAGCTATCCTTCTCGTCAGCACTCTCCTTCTCCTTCGGCTCATAGATGGGTGCACCCTGCTTGAACTCATAGTGCATGCCATCCTCAGCAATAGCAGGCTCAGAAGTATAGGCCTGGCCGTAGAAGAGCGGGTACTGGCCGTACTGCTGACGGCTGAGATAGTTGCCCAAAGTGAAGATATCCTCTGGGGAGTTTTGGTCCATCGGGGGATTGGCTGTGGAGCGAATCACAATCAATGCGTAGCTGGAGAAGCCAATCAGAAGCATCAGCATACAGAGCAGCGCCGTGTTCTTGAGGCGTGTCGGTATCAAGGTGACACTGGGCTTGCCCTTACCCTTCTTCATATTGAGGACGAAGAACAGTACGGCCAAGATGACCACACCCGTGAAGAAGGCTGACCAACCGTAGCCGACGAAGGGCACACCCAGAAGGGCGAAGGCGGTCAGGAAGGCGATATTCTCGCGCTTGGTGTGGCTACTCTGATAAGTCTCCCAGAGTGCCCATACGAAGGAGGCAACGAGGAGGATGATATAGACTATGACACCCGTGTTGAACGGCATTCCCAGCGTATTGACGAAGAAGAGCTCAAACCAGCCACCCACGGTGATGATACCAGGGACGACACCGTAGAGTACAGCTCCGACGATAACGACGGAAAGCAGGAGAGCGAGAAGCGACCCCTTGGCATTGGCGTTGGGCACCTTGCGGTAATAATATACCAGCACGATGGCGGGAATGCACAACAAGTTGAGCAAGTGGACACCAATGGAAAGGCCGGTCATATAGAAGATGAGCACCAACCAACGGTCGCTATGAGGCTGGTCTGCACAGTTTTCCCACTTCAGGATCAGCCAGAACACGATGGCTGTGAAGGCCGAGGAGTAGGCATAGACCTCACCCTCGACAGCGGAGAACCAGAATGTGTCGGAGAATGTGTAAACCAAAGCGCCCACCAAGGCTGAGCCCTCTATGGCGATGGCCTCGGAGAGAGAGGGCATAGTGCCGTCCTTGACGATGAGGCGGCGCACCAGATGCGAGATGGTCCAGAAGAGGAACATGATACAAACCGCGGAGAGGAGCGCACTCATAATGTTGACCATACGCGCCACCTGCGTCACATCGCTGGCAAACTGGCTGAAAAGATTGGCCGTGAGGGCAAAGAATGGTGCCCCAGGTGGGTGGCCGATTTCGAGCTTGTAGCCCGTAGTGATAAACTCTGGACAGTCCCAGAAGCTGGCTGTCGGCTCAATGGTGGAGCAATAGACGAACGCGGCGATCGCAAAAACGACCCATCCGAGAACGATGTCCACCAGCTTAAACTGTTTCATGAGCGTTGTTGATTATACATTTAGTGACCAATCGGCGAAGCCTGTCGCCGCGGCCATGATGATTGAATTTACCCAATTAAGTTGCAAAGTTAGCAAAAAGGAATGAAAAGTCGCCATAACGAGGGAAAAAAATTACAGGAAAGGTGCCAATAGATGGCCTGCCCAACCGACAAACTTCTTCCATGGCGTGCGCCATTGGTCCCATTTCTCCTCCGTGAGGAGGAAAGAATCCTGCTTCTGCTGCTCAAACAATTCGTTCAACTGCCTTGTGACGTGCGGGTCGATGATAACGGCATTCTCCTCGCGGTCCCAGCGCAACGAGCGAGCATTGAGGTTGGCAGATCCGACGGTACAAAACTGTCCATCGACCATGATGATCTTCGTATGATGGAACCCCGGCTTGTAGAGCCAGATGTCGCAACCTTTCTTCATCAACTGATGAGCGTTGTAGAAACCCACGTCGGGTGTGATGGGAATGTCGCTCCGCACGCTCAGCATGATTTCCACCTTCACCCCCCGCTTGACAGCTTTGGCCAAGGCACGCTTCAGCTTACGGTTAAGCGTGAAGTAGGGATTGATAAGCTTGATGCTTTCCTTCGCGTTGTTGATAGCATTAAGGTAGAAGAAGCGGATGATGTCCTTCGTCACATGAGGCTCACGGTTGATGATGCCCACCATCTGTTGGTCACAAGTCGGCGTAGTGTCAGGCTTGAGACCTTCCATGTAGTCGGCATTGGAGATTCCCCGGTAATATTTTGCACCATGAACGTCCTCTCCCGAGACCAGTTTCCACATTCTGAGGAAGATCTTCTGCAGCGTATTGACCTCATCGCCCTCGATACGGCAATGCATATCGTGCCAGCTGCCCACCTGCTTCGTTCCTTTGATATAATAGTCGGCAACATTCATTCCCCCCGTATAGGCCACCTTGCCGTCGATGACGACGATCTTTCGGTGGTCGCGGTTGAAGAAATCATGGATCCATGGGAAAGCCAAGGGCTTAAACTCATAGATCTCCACCCCTTTGGATCGGATGAGACGGATGTCCGACTTGCGCATCGGCTGGTTGTTGCTGGAGTTGCCAAAACCATCGAAAATAGCTCTGACCTCTACGCCCTCCGCGGCTTTGCGCACAAGACGCGTCATCAACTCGCGATTGATGGAGTCGTTGCGGAAGTTGAAATACTCAAGATGGATGCTCGACCGGGCTTGTTCGACCGCCTTGAAGAGGTCGTCAAACTTCTCTTGTCCAGTCATGAGCAAGGTGACGGAGTTGTTGTGGGAAAATGTCACCCCTTTGCTCCGCAGTTGCTCCACCATCAAGCTATCTGCCCTCTGTGCCCGCCCGAGAGCGGACACAAAGAGCAGCGAGATCAATATGACTATTTTTCTATTCAATATCAACGGGATAGGTGGGATATAAATGCGCGATAGAGAGGGTTAGAACATGCAACTGTAGTGATCCACCACACCCAGGAGACGATTTTCAGAGTCGGTCACGAGGACGGTGTGTATCTTGTACTGGTTCATCTTGCGCTGCACGTCGGCGATCTTCGTCTCGGGAGCTACCGTCTTAGGAGTTCTCGTCATGATGTCGCTGACGGTATGGTCGAAGAACTCTGCCTGCCAGCGCTCCATAGCACGACGAATGTCGCCGTCGGTGATCAGTCCAATGACCTTGCCGTCCTCCAGAGCCACACCCAGTCCGAGTTTGCCCTTGCTCACGTGGATGATAGCCTCGCCGAGGTGCATTTCCTTCGGGATGATAGGCAGGTCGTCGCTCCGCATCACGTCCTGCGCGGTGGTGAGGAGTCGCTTACCCAATTCACCACCCGGATGGAACTGTGCAAAGTCCTTGGGCTTGAAGTCGCGGACCTCCATCAATGCGATGGCAAGCGCGTCGCCCATGACGAGGGCAGCGGTCGTGGAACTGGTCGGCGCCAGGTTGAGCGGGCAAGCCTCCTTCTCGACCTTCACCAGCAGGTGGGCCGTAGCATACTTCGCCAACAGGGACTGAGGATTGCCACTCATGCCGATGATAGGCACGTTCATGTGGAGCACCATGGGGATGAAGCGCAGCAACTCGTCAGTCTGTCCCGAGTTGGACAAAGCGAGCACCACATCATCCTTGGTCATCACGCCGAGGTCGCCATGATAGACGTCGAGCGGATTGATAAAGAAGGCCGGCGTGCCCGTAGAGGAGAGCGTAGCGGCGATCTTGGCGCCAATGTTTCCACTCTTGCCTACACCCGTCACGATGATCTTACCCTTGCAATGGTACATCATCGACACGGCACGGTCGAAGTTGTCGTCCAACTGGTCGATGAGCTTCAACGTCGCGTCACACTCATCCTTGATACACTGCACAGCATATTGGCGGACATTCCGAAGTCTCTCCTCCGCCTGCGTATTATTTGTTTCCATTATATTATATATAATAAGGTATATAGGCTTACGCCAATAGTTTTCCGATCAGTTCATCGAGTTTATCGAGCTCCAGCATATTGGCAGCGTCCGACTTGCCACGGTCCGGGTCGGGATGGACCTCAAAGAAATAACCCGTCGCACCAAAGGCCTTGGCCGCCATAGCCATAGCCGGAACAAAGCGGCGGTCGCCCGTAGTCTTGCCATCTCCCGCACTCGGACGCTGCACGCTGTGGGTGCAGTCCATGACTACCGTGGGACACAGTTCGAGCATATCGGGGATATTGCGGAAATCTACGACGAGGTTGTTGTAGCCGAAGCAACTTCCACGCTCGGTAAGCCACACCTCCGTAGCTCCACTCTCGACGCACTTCTGGAGCGGATAGCGCATGTCGCGGCCAGAGAGAAACTGTGCCTTCTTGATATTGACCACCTTGCCCGTCCGTGCCGCAGCCACCAGCAGGTCGGTCTGTCGGCACAGAAAAGCCGGGATCTGAATCACGTCGGCCACCTTGCCCACAGGATCAGCCTGCCAAGCCTCGTGGATGTCGGTGAGGATGCGCAGTCCGTAGCGCAACTTGATATCCGCGAGCATCTCCAGTCCTTTCTCCAGTCCAGGTCCGCGGAAGGACTTGAGGCTGGTACGGTTAGCCTTGTCGAAAGAGGCCTTGAAGATGATGTCAATGCCATACTTTTGGTTGATGCGCACCAACTCCTGGGCCACAGTGTCCAGGAGTTCGGCCGATTCTATGACGCAGGGGCCTGCGATGAATACAGGTTTATCCATATTTCGATGTATTTTGATTTCCATTTTCTTCGATCGTATTGATGCTATCTCGTCTTGGAATCATCCTCGACTCGATGCTTTTCCATCCAGACTCATCTCTGTCTTTACTCAGCCGGCGGGGTAGGGGATTCCTGCCTCAACTCGGCGACATTCTTCAGCGTAATCTCACGCTGCGGGAACGGTATCTCGATGTTGTGCTCGTTCAACGTATCATAGATACACTCCATGATCTCGCCCTCTGCCGAGTAGCGGTCCAAGACGTTGACCCAGAAGAGCACCTTCAGCGTCACGCAACTATCGTCGAAACTCTTCAGGCGAACGGCCACGGGACGGTTGTGATAGATGCATTTGAGCTTCGTCACCGCCTCGGTCAACAAGCTGCAACACTCCTTGATATTGGTGCCATAGGCCACGCCGACCTCCAGCGTATCGAGCTCGTAGCCATGGTTTTTCGTCAGATTCTTATAGTTCTTGGTGAAGAGTTGTGAATTTTGGAAAGCGATGACCGATCCATCAACAGCCTCCAGCATCGTAGAAGTATAACTGATGCTTGTCACGCGGCCTCGGATGCCGTCGCAGACCACATAGTCTCCGATCTTGATGCGGCCCGCCATGAGCGAGATGCCATAGTAGATGTTCTCCAGTATGTCCTTCATAGCGAATCCAATACCCGTGGAGAGACCGCCCGAGACTACCACCAGCCAGGTGTTGTTCACCTTGAAGACCGCCAGAGAGAGCAGCAACCAGGTGCCCCAGACCACCGTCTGCGTAACATTGACAAACATCACCGAGCGAGTGGCAGCCGTAGTCGGGTCGCGCTGCTCCATGACAAAGTTGATCAAGTCCTTGCTTGTAAGGTTGATATAGCTGAAGACAAACCACATCGCCACGACCACTGCTATGCCAAAGATGCTCACCTTGATATTCTCCGTATCGATGAGGTCGGTGCTGAAGAAGTTCCACGTCAGTTCGCTGAGATTGAAGACGTCCGTGGCCCAATAAACGGCAAAGAGGAATGACAACACCATACACGACGGGAGGACGACGGAATAGACCAGCCGAAAGAACCACGTCTTGCTGATAGGCTTGCTCGCCAGCTTATGCTTCTCGCGGTAGCTGTTGAGGTAGTCGTGAGCACAGGCGATGGTCAGAATGCACGCCAGCTGCATCATCCACCAGATGATGATCTGCACCGAAAGCATCGTGTAGCCCATCCACGAAGTGGCAGTGGCCACGATAAATACCGTCAGTGTCGCGTAGCAAAGATAGAGGTCGTTGCGCATCACCAGCAGTCGGTATTTCTTGATGATATGGCCCTGCCATAGGGTGGCGATGAGCATGAGCGGCGGCAGCATTATGTTGACAAAGACAGCCGGGATCAAGATGATGCGGAAGGAGATGATGACTGCACCGACAAAGATGATGGGGTAGTAGCTGCGATAAGTGTTGCGGATGAGTTCTCCATCCACGCGGAGCATCAGTGAGGTGAAGATGACCACCAGCAGCCAGGTAAACTCCAGCAAGATGCCCGTCGCCATATAGACAAAGTTGGATGGCGAGATATAACGTATCAACAACAGTGCCAGGCCAAAGGTGATGACCGTGCCATTGATGATAATGCAAGTGCGCTTGGTCAGAAAAGCCTTGGCGTCGATATGCCAGCGGTTGCTCTTGATGAGGCGTGTGGCGAGGAAGCGAATACTGAGGAAGTTGACCAGCACGGCACAGAGTCCATAGAAGGCTACCATCGCCAGCAAGAGGAGTAGCCAACTGGCGTCCCACTGCGACTTCACCTTATTATCCGGCACATATTTGTCCTTGTAGGCCACCACCATGCGCAAGATGTAGTATTGCGGATGGAGAAGGATGGAGAAATAATTCTCGTTCGTGTTGCGAAGCAAACTGCCCTGTATGTCCTGGTAGCGCTTTTGGGCATAATCGTTGAGTTCCTTCAACTGCCTCCGCGTGTAGTTGTAATATTGGATGTAGTCCTGAAAGTTCTGGTTGTTCTCCGTCAGCATGCGGCGTATGCTCACCGCCAGCGTCAGACAGACGTTGCGGTCTATCTTCTCCCGCTCCGTCATTCCCTCCGTGTACATCGTGCTCAGCGAGTTGATGAGCGAGTCGTAGCGGGCAATGTCCTGCTTGCTTCGCTCCACGAGGATGCTGAACGGGCGCGTCTTGGTCTCAAACTCGTTGTAGAGCGTGGTAGCCTGGTGGCAGGCGTAGGTGACATCGAAGATATACTCGGAGTTTTGGGAATAGAGCATCAGCGACACCTGCGAGGAGCGCTGTGTGATATCTTTCAGCTGCTGTGTGACGCGGCTATTCAACTGTTTGGCACGTGTGGTCTGCTCGTTGAGCTGGTAGTGGCTCGTGATCAACTCGTGGCGCAAAACAGCGAGTGAGTTTTTGAGCGAGTCTTCCTGCAGGACGGCCTTGGAAGGGAGGGCGTTGAGCAGGAGCAAAGCCAACAGCAGACAAGTGTGGAAAAACTTCATTTTTGCCAATCGATTCTCTTTTTCTTTACTGAGCGACAGACCGTGGCAGCTCCTCCATTCGGGTAGAGGGACGGCAAGTCGCAATATATGCTGCAAAATTACTAAATTTTGTTGGAAATACTTGACACGACGGCGGATTTTTCATACCTTTGGGCCCGAAAAATCAAGAAAAGATGATACTGATAGCAGATAGTGGGAGCACCAAGACCGACTGGGCCGTCTTGGGAGCCCCTGGCGGAAGCAGCGTGAGGATCGCCACACAGGGCATCAACCCCCTCCTTTTCACCGATGATCAAATCGACGGCGTGTTTCGACAAGAGTTGCTTCCCCGCCTCGACGAAGCGGGCGTACCGGCCAGCGAGGTGAGCGAAGTGGCGTTCTATGGCGCCGGCTGCACACCCCAGCAGTCGCCACGCGTCGCCATGCTCCTTTCCACGCTCTTTCCGTCGGCAGAAACCTTCGCAGAGAGCGATCTTCTGGGTGCTGCGCGCGCCGTCTTGGGGCGTGAGCAGGGCATTGCCTGCATCCTCGGGACGGGAGCCAACAGTTGCGTCTATGATGGCGACCGCATCACCGCCCACATCCCGCCCTTAGGCTATGTCCTTGGCGACGAGGGCAGTGGGGCAGTGCTGGGACGCAACTTTCTCAACGGAATACTGAAGGGCTGGTTGCCCGCCACGCTGCGCGACGAGTTTTTCGCCGAGAGCGGACAGACCTACGACGATATCATCCAGCGCGTCTATCGCCAACCTCTGGCCAACCGCTATCTGGCCACCATCGTACCTTTCATCCATCAGCGCATAGACGAACCCTCGCTTCGCCAGCTTGTGGCGGACAACTTCGAGGCTTTCTTCCGCTACAACGTCCTTCGCTACGCTACGCCGCTACGGCGCATGGCCTGCGTGGGCGGAATGGCCGCACCGTTTCAGACCATCCTTTCGGAAGTGGCAAGTCGCCACGACTTCGAGTTGGTGCGCGTGATGCGAAGTCCGATAGAAGGCCTGATGACGTTTCATCGACCGTAGAGCCCACAGTCCGACACCACGGCCATCACCACGAGGTGCGCCTACAATTCCAGGCGGCGCACCTCGGCGTTCTCCATCCGCTGGATTTGGTTCATGGGCTTGCCTGTATAGACCGACTGAATGGCCTTGTTGACAATGCCATGACCCACGGCGAGCACCGTCTGGTCGGGGTATTGCGCGCGAATCCAGTCCAAGAACTTCTTTGCTCGGGCCTGCAGGTCGGGGAGTGGTTCGATGTCGTCTGGCCATTCTTTGACCGCCTGCAGGTCAGGGATGTATTTGCCAGTGAAAGAGCCCCAGTCTCGCTCACGCAGCAACGGTGTCTGCACGACGGGCTTATGGTGCGGCTCAGCGATGATCTCGCAAGTCTGTACCGAACGGTGGAGATCGCTGGAGACGAAGGCGTCGATGTGCTCTCCGGCCATCTGGTCGCGGACGCCTTCCGCCTGGGCAATGCCCGTCTCGTTGAGTTGTCCCTGCACCTGGCCTTGCATCAAGTGGGCGGCGTTGTCGAAGGTCTCGCCATGTCGCACAAGAAGTAGTGTTGTCATTGTCTTGCTATTCTTTTTAGGTGCAAAATTACACAAAAAAAGGCGGAAAATGCGGCCATGCGGCGAGTTTTTCGTAATTTTGCCTTGTATTTAAGATTTGAAAAATCAAACGACAAAAATATCTATGAAAGTGATTCAAAGTAGTGTGGTTCGCGCCTTGGTGGCCATCGTGGTCGGCGTGATGCTCATTCTCTACCGCAAGGCCACCCTCGAATGGATGGTGATCATCACGGGCGCCCTGTTCTTTCTCTCGGGTTGCCTGTCCTGCCTGGCCTATTACTGGGGCCGGAGAAAGGCCATTCGTGCCGCCCAGGTCATCGACGAGGAGGGCCGCGTCGTCGGTCCCCACACCCCGCCGTTGCCTATAGCCGGAGTGGGCAGCGTGCTGCTGGGATTGATTCTGATGATGATGACTGGTTCCTTTATCCGTGGTGTGGCCTATGTCCTGGCCGCCATCCTCATCCTCGGAGCCCTCAACCAACTGGTCACGCTGGTTGGCGCGCGCCGCTATGCGCGCATCCCCGTCTTCTACTGGCTTCTCCCCACTGTCACGCTGGTCGTAGGGGCCGTCATCCTGCTCAAGCCCGTCGAAACCATGGCCAGTCCGCTGCTCATCATCGGGTGGTGCATGGTCTATTATGGCGTGGCCGAGGCGCTCAATTCGTTGAAGGTCTATCAGCTCCAGCGACAGTTTCGCAAGGACGAGGAGGCTTCCATCGTGGTGGGCGAGCCACAGGAGACCAGCGACGAGGAGGACTAAGCGCTGTCTGTCGGCTTATTTTAGTTCCTCGGGCGTAAAGACCGTATGGAAGTAAACGTTCTTGGGATTGCGTCCGGACCGGATGGTGATGGCGAAATTGTAGCCTGCCTCCTTATACTTCTGCGTGGAGATGTCGCGACGTAGTCCCTCAAGTTCCGCCTTGCGCAGTTCGTCCTTGTGCTCGGCAAAGGCTTGTGCGTTGTCGGCCTCTCCCGTGACGGAATAGTGGTGGTGGACCGTTTGTGTCGGAATCTCGAACGTCAGACTGTCATAGACCACACCGTTGCCCAACTGCTGGGGGCAGTTGCGCTCTGTATATTCCTTGCACTCGCGGGCCGCACGCTCCTCCAGGCTCTCGTGACAAGACTGCATCATCAGTCCGCCAACCAGGGCGAAAACCGACCAGGCGATCCACTTATTGTTTTTTTTCATCATTTTTATCTGTTCTATTGCTTGTTGACTGCAAAGTTAGCAATTTCTTGGAAACCCACAAGCAGTTTTCGGGAAACTACCTAACAATTTCTTGGTAACAATCGAACAGGAGAAAACGACACACCAACAAATCGCCCGATGGAATCCACTTCCACCGGGCGACTGCTTTAAAAACTTTATGTCAAAAATGTAAAGGAGAGTCACAAATATGATTAGAGGTCAAACTTGTAGCCGAGCGTGATCTGGAACACGCTGTTCTTGCTATCGAGCTTGTCCACGTCATAGATCTTCGTCAGACCCCAGTTGTAGCGAGCGTCGAGGACCACGTTCTGATACTCATAGCTCAGACCCACGGGGATAGAAAAGTCGAAGGTCTCCATGTGATCAGCGTCGTCCTTGTCAACGACGAAGCCAGGCTGGATACCGAGCTTCACGGCCAGGCCCTTGACCACATAGACATTGGCCATGATGGGGATGTTGAGGTAGCTGGGAGTCCAAGAGTCACCCTTCTTCACCGTACCCACTACGGGCAGGTTGACATCTTCCATCTTGAAACCCTGACGAGAGTACATCAAACCTCCAGAGAGCGAGAAGAGGTCGCTCACCTGATACTCAGCCTCGAGACCGCCTGCGAAATCTACGCGCGACTTGGTACGGTCCAAATCAGTGACTGTGGCAATGTTGATACCTAAACGGGGCTGCAGAGTAAATGAGCCAACAGCATGCTGGGCAAAAGCACCAACGGAAGACAGCATAACGGCTGCCAATAGGAACAGTTTTTTCATAATCCAATTCTTTTTGATAGGTTTAACATCTGTTTTTATTATCAACTCTTTTAATGGCTGCAAATATAGGGGTTTAATTTCTATTCCGCAAAGGAAAACGCATAAAACTTTGTGCAATTTGGCAGGGAAAAAGCTATTTTTAACACCCATTGTTCTATTCTTCCCCTTATTTGACTACTTTCGGAAGTGATTTTATCAGATTTTCTATCTATGTGATTAGAATTGGAAGTAAATGAACGGCTGAACCTCACTGTCTTTCACCTGCATGATCACGAAGATGACAACGGCAATGGCCACGGCGGCCAGGGCGACGCCTCCCTTGGCGAAGACCTTGATGAGCTGGTCCTGCCAGCTATCGGGTATCCAGTGAGAGACGAGGGCGAAGATCATTAGGGCAAAGACATACTTATAAGTAAGGAGCACCTCGGGCAGCACGTCGGGATTGAACTTCGTGAACATCTGCTCCAGCATCACCCATGTGCCCTCGAACGTGGCGTTGCGGAAGAGCAACCACGTCAGGCAGACCACGTGGAACGTGACGAAGACGGCCACAAAGCGCCGCCATCCCCGCGGGTGGTAGTGGCGGTCGTGGTGGAGTACGGTCTGTGAGAAGAACTTATGGAGGCAGACCAGGGCGCCATGGAGTGCACCCCAGACGATGAAGCTCAGCGAGGCACCATGCCAAAGGCCACAGGCCACCATCGCTATCATCTGGTTGAGATACATGCGCAACGTGCCCTTGCGGCTTCCACCGAGCGGGATATAGACGTAGTCGCGAATCCAGGAAGAGAGCGAGATGTGCCAGCGACGCCAGAAGTCGGTGACGGAATCGGACTTCCACGGCGCGTTGAAGTTCATTGGGATCGTGAAACCGAGCAAGGCCGAGATACCTATCGCCATGTCGCTATAGCCCGAGAAGTCGCAATAGATCTGTACAGTGTAGCCATAGAGACCCAAGAGCACCTCACCGCCGGAGAAGAGCGTGGGATTGTCGAAAATTCGATCGACGAAGTTTTGCGCGATATAGTCGGAGATGATACACTTCTTCGCCAGTCCGATGAGCACGAAGTAGGCGCCCATGCCAAAGAGCTGGTTGCTGATCTGCAACGGACGGCGGATCTGCGGGGCAAAGTCGGTGGCCCGGACGATGGGGCCCGCCAGCAGCGTGGGGAAGAAGGAGACGTAGAAGGCATAGTCCAGGAGGCTCTCCATCGGCTTCATCTTGCCCCGATAGACGTCCACGACATAGGAGATGGTCTTGAAGGTGTAGAAACTGATGCCCACGGGCAGGAAAATGTCCCACGGCTGGAAATTGCTCCCGATCATCTGCGTCACCATTCCCGCGAAGAAATTGGTGTATTTGAAGTAGCAGAGCAGTCCGAGGTCGATCGCCAGGCTCAGGGCCAGCAGCCCCTTGGCGCGCCCATAGTGGGGCGTGGCCTCCTCCTCTCCGAGGGCCCGCCGCTCCCGTTCCGCCTGTTCGTCGGCCTTCTCCTTCAGGCGCGAGACCCCTTTGGCGATATAGAAGTCGGTGACGGTGACAAGGACGAGAAGCAGGAAATACATCCCGCTGCTCTTATAGAAGAAATAGTAGGAGAAGAGCGTCAGAAAGAGGATGCGCGGAGTGAGCGCCTTGCGGAGCGCCATATAGACGAGCGTAAGGGCGAGGAAGAGGAAGAGGAAGAGCCCCGAGGAGAAGAGCAGCGGCTCGCTCGGATTGTACGAGAGCATTGCGCCCAGCCGTTCCCACTGGAGCGAGACAAAATATTGGGAGACTTCCTGCGCCAAGTCGGCGATCGAAGCCATGATGTGGTCTGTTATCATTGCGAAAGACAGTCTGAGAGTGATGAAAGCGTGTTATTGATTCTCTAATTTCTTGCGGCGCACATAGTTGTCGTAGCCCGCGAGGAACGACTTGAAGAGTCGTTCCGCCACAAACTTGCCCCCATCCCAGTTGATGTGGACATAGTCGCTGGAGCCCCATCCGTGTTCATCGACGATGCGCTTCATCGTGCCCGGGCCACCCATGGCGCCGAGGATGGAGAGAAATCCCACCTTTGCGTCGCTGGCCATCTGTTCCTGGAGACCGGAGAGCATCTTGATGGCCGGCATCGTGCCATCGGGAGCCGTCTTGGAGCCTCGGTCGGGGGCGCCCGCCACGAGGATACTCGTCTCGGGGAAACTGCGCTTGAGGTGGTCCACCACCGTCCGCATCTGCTCCATATAAGCCTTGAGCTGGGGGGTGGTGCTACCCTCCGTGACTGCATTGACGCCATACTGGACGATGATCAAGTCGTAGGGGCGCAACTTGTCAAACTCGCGCAGCGTCGCCTCGGGGAGGTCGGCCAGCGTCTGTCCCGACGCACCACGCAAACTAAAATTGTCTATGATCACGCCGCCGTCGCTCTCCAGTGCCGTGCCGAAGAACGTCGCCGATCCCTGCGACACGGAGAAGTCGGCTGCCGAGGCCACGCCCGCCATCTCCGCCACCTGCACGTGCTTGCTGCCCTTGAAGGGCAGGGTGAAGGCCTTCTGTCCCTCGTGGCCGCTCAGCGTGATGCCCCCCGGCGACCGAAAATAGAGGCGCGAGACACCCCAGCGAGACGTGTGGGGGAAGTCTTTCGTAGCCGTATAGTTCATTCTGACCGCTCCGCGCATCGTGTAGTAGCGCTGGGCGATACCCGCCTCCTGGGCACGATAGCTCTTCTTCTTCATCGCCATGTGCTCCTCCAGTCCCGAGAAGGTGCTGCTGATGGTGCGCTTATACTTGGTCAGGTCGTTGCCTGCGTCGATCCAGCCCACGCCCCAGCCGCCGAAGTGGGCCTGCATGAGCTCTCGTAGGTCGCAGACGAGGATGTCGCCCTCGATGAAGGAGTCGCCGAAGTAGGCGATGCGCAGCGGACGCCCCTTGAGCTGCTTCCGCTTCACGGAGTCGAGCATGGCGTAGAAGTGGTCCATGCCGTTGGCCGATCCTGCCGAGAAATCGACGATGCGCTCCACGCCCTTCGGCCACACCTCCTTGAAGGCGACCGTCTGGCCCGCCTTGTTCTTCGCCAGGAGCCGTTCGGGTTCCTTGGGCTTGGGTATGACGTCGTGGAAGTCGCCCTTCGTGCTGTCGTTGCCCAGGTCGCTGAGCAAGTCGATACGGCGCAGCTGGGTGTCGCCCAGATGGAGCGTCGGCAGCCAGTGGGCGATCGTCAGCAGCACGACGACGAAGAGGGTGAGGAAAAACGGCCTGTATGCGTGGTCTTTCATTTGCTAATATAAATATGAGAAATAGAATTGTCAGACTGGCGAGAACGCTCCGTCCTCGGTCGCCATTTTGTCGAGGAAGGCGTCGAGCTCCTGCACGCCCTTGAGCGTGCAGATACTGCGCAGGAAGACGCGCACGAGCGTCGTCCACACCGTCTTGATGCCATACTGCTGATAGAAGACCGTCTGATCCTTGATTATGCGGACGATATCGTCCATCAGCTGAAAATTGATGTTGGGCAGGAAGAAGCCCTCCTCCACGCCCTTCTGCAGGAAGCGGCGGTTTTCCTCGTCGCTGCGCTTCTCCAGTTCTTCAAGCTTCTGGAGCGCCTCGGGGTAGCGGTGGAGATCCTCGAGAAACTCCACCGAGATTTTGTTGAGTTCCTCCACCGAAATCTTCAGCACGAGGATAAGCACGTCCATCGTGTTGGCCTCGGGCTTCAGCTCTCGCTTGAGGCGGTCGTGGTTCATGCGGTTTTGCAGTTCCAGCACCTCGGCGAGCAGCTCCATCTTATTGGTGTAGATCTCGTAGAGCGTGCGCTTGGAGACGGAAAGCGTGGTGGCAATATCGTCCATCTTCACCTGACGGATGCCGCGCTTGTGAAACAGGCGCAGGGCTGTCAAGCAAATCTTCTCCTTTAGTAGCTGGCGACCGTGGGCCGTGGATTCACTCATGTCTTCCTTTTTAATTTTTGGATGCAAAATTATAAAAAAATGTTTGAACAGTGGTCAAATCGCCCGGAAAGTTCATGGCAACAATCAAAAAGGTCGCCTTCTCCCTATTCGTTGCCACTGACGCGTCGCTGGTTCTTCAGCGCAAAGTCCTTCCACGAGCTATAGTGTTTCGCTCCCGTCTCGGGCCTTCCCATCTGCAGAAAGTGGCAGTAGGCTGCCGCCAGCGCGTCGGTGGCGTCCATGAATTGGGGTTTTTGGTCGTCGCGTAGCGAAAGGAGGCGTTGCAACATCGCTGCCACCTGCTCCTTGGAGGCGGACCCGTTGCCCGTGATGGCCATTTTGATCTTCAGTGGCGCATACTCGTGGATGGGCACGCCCTGGCGGATGGCAGCCGCTATGGCCACTCCCTGCGCCCTGCCGAGCTTCAGCATCGACTGCACGTTCTTGCCGAAGAAGGGCGCCTCGATGGCCAGTTCGTCGGGATGGTAGGCGTCGATGATACTCGCCACACGCTCGTAGATGCGGCCAAGGCGGACGTAGGGATCGCTCTCGCGGCGCATATCGACCACGCCCATGACGACCAGTTCCGCCTTGTTGCCCCTGACGTGGAGCAGGCCGTAGCCCATCACGTTCGTGCCCGGATCGATGCCAAGGATGGTTTTCTCTGTCATCAGCGGTCCATATAGGGGTTGTGAGCCAACTCATAGCCGATGGTGGTCGGTTCGCCATGGCCTGGAAGCACCTCTGTCTCGTCGGGCAACTGGGCCAGTTCGCGCAGACTGTTGATGAGCTGGAACATGCTGCCGCCGTCGAGGTCGGTGCGGCCGACGCTGCCTCGGAAGAGCGTATCGCCCGTGAAGAGGAATCCCTCGCTCTTGCAGTAGAAGGAGACGGATCCTGGCGTGTGGCCTGGCGTGGGGAGGACCAGCAGTTCGTGGTTGCCAAAGGAGATGGTCTCGCCGTCCTGCAGATAGCGACCAGGGGCAGGAAACTTATAGTTCAACTTCAAGTGGAAATACTTTTCCGCCTGATAGAGAAGCGATTTGTATACATATTCATCCTCCTCTGAGAGTTCCGGCGAAAGGCCGTAGGTGTCATAGACCGTGTTGTCGCCAAAGTGATGGTCGAGGTGGCCGTGAGTGGCCAGGAGACGGACGGGGCGAAGCTCGTTCTTCGTGATATATTCCACCAGTTCCTCGCGCTCGTCTTTCCAGTAGGCGCCACAGTCGATGATGACACAGTCGCGCGTCTCGTCGGAGACGACGTAGCAATTCTCACCGATCATGTTGAACTCGAAGCAGCGGATGGTGAGTCCGCAGGGGATGCTATTCTCTTTGTCCATAGATGTTGTTCTTTTTTGATGTGAATAAATGGTGGGCTGCTTATTGTGGCCGGCCCTTCTGAAACGCTTTCAGGTCGGCCTCGCGCGGCCCGCGGGCGGGTTCGAAAGAGAGCTTGGGCAGGTTCATGACCACCTTGCTATCGACGCCCATATACTTGATGATCAGGTCTGAATAATAGACCAGTCCGTTCTTGTTGATCAGCGCCACGGCGCTGTCGTAGGCCTTTCTAAACTCCTCCTGCTGGCGCATCGTGCGCTGGGGGTCGTCGGAAGACCCCTCCACCAGAACGATGGCACAAGGATGGAGTCCCGACTTCTGCGAGGAGTAGAGGAGGCGGTGGCCGTCGAGCCGCACCTTCGTGGCCATGGGCTCAGTGAACCAAAACGCGTCGAGCTCCCCGCCCGTGGCCATTTTCTCGCGCACCAGCACGTCGTTGATCTGCGCGCGCAGGGCGGGCCGCTGCAACTTGGCACGCTGCAGCACCTCGGCCGTGAGATAGTCGGTGATGGAGTAGCGCGTCATGGCAATGTTGCAGTCGCTCAGCCGGCCGATGGAATCGACCTTCAGCTGCTTGCTCGCATAGAGATTCCAGTAGGCATTGGTGGAGGCAAACCACCGTATGGGCACGCCCTTGCGCTGCAGCCGCTGGGCCCTGACCAGGTCGGTGACGCAGGCATTGACGCTACGTCTCGTCATGGCCGTGTCGCAGTCCATCTGGGCTGTGAAACCGACGAGGCGGATGTCGGCGCGGGTGGTGTCGTAGAGCACGCTGTCGCGAAGGAGGAAGAGCGGCAGACAGTCGAGGGTGGGGAGCGTGCCCACCTTGAAAGCCGCTTGGTAAGCCTTGCGGTCGGCCTCCTGGCGCTGGCGTTGGGCCCGCTTCTGATCGGCTTCGGACGGTCCGCAGGCGCAGAGCGTCAGCAGACAGACGGCCATCGAGTACCAAATGAGTTTCTTCATACTTGCAGCAAAGTTAATAATAAATTTTGTAATACGGAAAAATATTCTTATTTTTGTGGGGTCGAAACGAGGACTTCCTATCATAGGATATGGCCTCCTATATATATACAGAACGAAAATGGCAAAAGACAAGATAGCCTACGTCTGCTCCCATTGTGGACAGGAGAGCGCGAAATGGTTGGGAAAATGTCCCAGCTGCGGACAGTGGAACACCTTCAAGGAGATCCGTGTGGGATCCGACACAGGGCAGCAGGCGGCCCGGAGCGCGGCCAGCGAACTCAGGACCCACCCCTCGCGCAGCCACAGGATGCGCCTGGGTGACATCGCGGCTCACGATGAGCCCCGCATCGACATGATCGACGGCGAGTTCAACCGCGTGCTGGGCGGCGGCCTCGTCCCTGGCAGCATCGTACTCATGGGCGGCGAACCGGGCATTGGCAAGAGCACCCTCACCCTCCAGACCCTTCTGCGGCTGCCGCAGCACGTGCTCTACGTGAGCGGCGAGGAGAGCCCTCATCAGATCAAGATGCGGGCGGACCGCATCGCTGGCCAAAATCCCGTCAACGACCGCATGGTCATCCTCTCAGAGACTTCGCTGGAGGCCATCTTCGACCACATCAAGGAGGAGAAACCCGAGATCGTCGTCATCGACTCCATACAGACCATCGCCACCGAACAGGCCGAGAGTTCACCGGGCAGCGTTTCGCAGGTGCGCGAGTGTGCCTCGGCGCTGCTCCGCTTCGCCAAGTCGAGTGGCGTCCCCGTGATCCTCATCGGCCACATCAACAAGGAGGGGACCCTTGCCGGACCGAAGATCCTGGAGCACATCGTCGATACGGTGCTCCAGTTTGAGGGCGACCAGCACCACCTCTACCGTATCCTGCGCAGCATCAAAAACCGCTTCGGATCCACCTCGGAGATCGGCATCTACGAGATGCGGCAGCAGGGGCTTCGTCAGGTGGAGAATCCCTCGGAACTGCTTCTCACCGACGACCACGACGGTCTCTCGGGAGTGGCCATCTCCAGCGCCATAGAGGGCGTGCGCCCGTTTCTGATCGAGACCCAGGCCCTCGTCTCCTCCGCCGCCTACGGCACGCCCCAGCGGTCGGCCACGGGCTTCGACCAGCGACGGCTCAACATGCTGCTGGCGGTGCTGGAGAAACGGGTGGGCTTCAAACTCATGCAGAAGGATGTCTTTCTCAACATAGCGGGTGGACTCCGCGTGACGGACATGGCCATGGACCTGAGCGTCATCGCCGCCGTCCTCTCGTCCAATGTCGATACGCCCATCGAGAGCGGATGGTGCATGGCGGGCGAGGTGGGACTGAGCGGCGAGGTGCGTCCCGTGAGCCGCATCGAGGCCCGCATCGCCGAGGCCGAAAAACTGGGTTTCCAGCACATCATCATCCCCAAGTACAACCTCCAGGGCTTCGACCACAGCAAGTACACCATCGCCATCCATCCCGTCAGAAAGGTGGAGGAGGCGCTGCGCCTGCTCTTCGGATAGAATGGAAGGCGCTGCGGGCCGAGTTAGGGAAAATACGGACGGTTCTATAGGCCGAAGGCTCAGCGGGCCTACAGACACACTACGAGCAACCACGGACGGCAAGCAGGGCCGCCTCCATGGTTGCTCGTAGCGTATATATATAAGTAGTATATATATAATAGGAATAGGGGAGAGGACTGGCGCGCGCCGCCTATGGGCGGAGCTTGGCTACCACTTCCTCCACGGTCAGCAGGTGCTGCTCGCCCGTCTCCATGTCCTTCAGCGTCACCTTGCCTTCGGCCATCTCGCTCTCGCCGGCCAGAGCTACAAACGGGACGTGCTTGGCGTTGGCATAGTTCATCTGCTTCTTCATCTTCGCCTTGTCGGGGAAAAGCTCGGTGGCAATGCCCGCCTGGCGCAGCTTGGCCACCAGTGGCATGCAGTAGGCCGTCTCAGCATCGCCGAAGTTGATGAAGAGCACCTCCGTGCCCTGACGGCTCTCCTTCGGATAGAGGTCGAGGGCGTTGAGCACGTCGTAGATGCGGTCTGCGCCAAAGGAGAAGCCCACACCCGAAAGACCGGGCATACCGAAGATGCCCGTGAGGTTGTCGTAGCGTCCGCCACCCGTGATGCTGCCGATCTCCACGTCGAGAGCCTTCACCTCGAAGATGGCTCCCGTGTAGTAGTTGAGGCCGCGGGCCAGCGTCAGGTCGAGCTCCACGGTGTTGTGGAGACCCACGCCCTTGAGCGTGTCGAGGATGAAACGGACCTCCTCGACGCCCTTCAGTCCCGTCTCGCTCTCGCGGAGCACCTCGGCGATGATGGTCAACTTCTCGTCGTTGGTGCCCTGCAGGTTGATGATAGGCTGCAGGCGGGCGATGGCCTCCTCTGAGATGCCGTCGGAGCGCAGTTCGGCATTGACGCCATCCACGCCGATCTTGTCGAGCTTGTCGATGGCCACGGTGATATCGACGATCTTCTCGGCCTCGCCTATCACCTCGGCAATGCCGGTGAGGATCTTGCGGTTGTTGACCTTGATGGCCACACGCACACCGAAGCGCGTGAAGACCGTGTCCATAATCTGCACCAGCTCCACCTCGTTGAGGAGCGAGTCGCTGCCCACGACGTCGGCGTCGCACTGGTAAAACTCTCTGTAGCGTCCCTTCTGCGGACGGTCGGCCCGCCATACGGGCTGTATCTGGTAGCGCTTGAACGGCATCTGGAGTTCCTCGCGGTGCATTACCACATAGCGGGCGAAAGGCACGGTGAGGTCGTAGCGGAGACCCTTCTCACAGAATTTGGTCTGGAGCTTATTGACGTTGCGGTCCGCGAGTTCCTCGTCGGAGACCTTCTTGAGGTAGTCGCCGGAGTTGAGCACCTTGAACAGGAGCTTGTCGCCCTCCTCGCCATACTTGCCCATGAGCGTGTGGAGCGTCTCCATCGCCGGGGTCTCGATCTGGCGGAAACCATAGAGCTGGAATGCCGCCTTGATGGTGTCGAAGATATAATTGCGCTTCGCCATCTCCTCGGGACCGAAGTCGCGCGTTCCCTTGGGGATGGAAGGTTTATTTGCCATAGTGTTTGCTTTCGTTAGAGGCCAAGACTGGCCGTGGATGGTTACTACCAGGGGGAGAAGTGGTCCGCCCCCTGGCCGTGAGACTTATCCTCTCACGATGGTCTGCTCGCGGTCGGGACCGATGCTGATGATGCCGATGCGGGTCTCGAGGAAGTCCTCCAGGAACTGGATGTAGTCCTTGAACTCCTGCGGGAACTGGTCCTCGCTGGTGTATTGCGTCATGTCCGTCTTCCAGCCCTTCATCTCTTTGTAGATCGGGGTGACACCCTCCAGCTCGAAGGGCAGCTCATCGGTCTCCGTGCCGTCGGGGAGTCGGTAGGCCACACAGGCCTTGATGGTGTCGAAGGTGTCGAGCACGTCGCTCTTCATCATGATCAGTTCCGTCACGCCATCGACCATGATGGAGTAGCGCAGCTGCACGAGGTCGATCCATCCGCAGCGACGCTCGCGCCCGGTCACGGCACCATACTCATGACCGATGTCGCGCATGCGCTTGCCCGTCTCGTCGAAGAGCTCGGTGGGGAAGGGTCCTGAGCCCACGCGGGTGCAGTAGGCCTTCATGATGCCGAAGACGTTGCCGACCTTGTTGGCTCCTATGCCCAGTCCGGTGCAGGCTCCTGCGCCGATGGTGTTGGAGGAGGTCACGAAGGGGTAGGAACCGAAATCGACGTCGAGCATCGTGCCCTGTGCACCCTCACAGAGGATGGATTTGCCGTCGCGCAGCAGGTGGTTGATCTCATGCTCAGAGTCGGTGAAATGGAATCCTTTGAGGTATTCCACGCCCTCCATCCAGTGCTTCTCGACCTCTTCCAGTCCGTCGAAGTCGGTCCATCCCATGCCCTTGAGCGTGGCGAGGTGGCGACTCTTGGCGGCCTCATATTTCTCCTCAAAGCGGTCGAGGATGTCGCCGACGCGGAGACCCGTGCGCGAGACCTTGTCGGTATAGGCCGGGCCGATGCCCTTGCCCGTGGTACCGACCTTCGACTTGCCCTTGGAGGCCTCGATGGCGCGGTCGAGAATGCGGTGGGTTGGCATGATGAGGTGGGCTTTCTTCGAGATGTGGAGGCGCTCGCGCAGGGCATGGCCGGTCTTCTCAAGGCTCTTGGCCTCATCCATAAACAAGTCGGGGGCGAGCACGACACCATTGCCGATAATGTTCACCTTGCCCCCTTGGAAAATGCCGGAGGGAATGGAGCGGAGCACGTATTTCTCACCATTAAACTCCAAGGTGTGTCCCGCGTTCGGGCCGCCCTGGAAGCGCGCCACGGCATCGTAGCGTGGTGTGAGGACATCAACTACCTTTCCCTTGCCTTCATCGCCCCATTGGAGACCCAAGAGGACGTCAACTTTACCTGTTTTCATAGATGTTTTTATCTAATTTTTTCTTGTTTTCCTGTTTTCTTTTTTTCCGACTGGCGGGTGATGCGCTGCTGGCAGCGTGTGCAGACGCCATAGATATAGAGCGAGAACCCCTCCTTGCGAAAGCGGTTGAGACGCAATTTGTCCACGGCCTCGGCCACTTCCACGGCGGCCACCTCGCGTATGCTTCCACAGACGGTGCAGACCTGGTGGATGTGGTCGCCGCTGGCGTAGCAGGCCTCATAGCTCGTACGTCCAATGAAGCGGTGGCGCACGACGAGCCTTAGCTTGATAAACAAGCGCATGGTGTTGTAGAGCGTGGCTCGGGAGACGGGGAAGTTGCGCTGCTCCAGCACCTTGGCCAGTTCGTCGAGCGTGAAGTGGCCCCGCTGGTCATAGACCGCGTCGAGGATGGCGCTGCGCTCGGGGGTGTGGCGATGGCCAGTTCCTTTCAGGTAGCTGTCAAGCAGCTCCCTTGCCTTTCGCTTTGTAACGTTGCGTGTGTCTGCGTTTGTCTTCATTATTACCGACTACAAAGGTAAATATTTTCATTGAGAAAGGAGTTGAAGTCGGAATAAAAAAAGTTAAAAGAGCAATTGTTTTTCCTCTTTTATATTATGCGCGCCTGCGCGTGTGGGTGAGGCGCGTTTTTATCTTCGGTTTTGAGGGCCTCAAGCGGGTCGTGAGCGGGTTTTATCGGGTCGGGGCAGGGTAGGAAGGACGGGGTAATCGGGATCATTTCGGGAGGTTCTCGGGAGAGCTTGACGTAGTTTTTGAATCATTTTGGAGGTGATCGAGGTGGCTTTTGACGGGCATCTGAAGGGGGATTTTGGGGGAATTGAAGACGATTCGAGATAATCTTGGGGGATTTTCAGGGTGGTTTCGAGAGATTTCCTGAGATTTTTCCACATCGGCGCGAAAGAGAGAAAAACGCAGCAAAACAGATAGTTCGCATTGATAATCAGAGTATTATACACAAAACTCTTCACCTTCTAACCATAGAACCAAGACGGGGTCCGATGCTGGAAAAACGGGGTTCGAGAACCCATCTCAAGGTCAAACGAACGCTAAAAGGCATCATTTTCTTGTGTCGATGCAGGTTTTTCCACACCCCGACAAAGCAAGTTCTTCTGATTTTTTGTCATTTCGACGAGTTTTTTACAACAGAGGACTACTTAGACCACACCCCCGCACTTGTTAACAAAAGTCAAAACATAACTCGCAAGCATGCACACAACAACAACTCACTCCTATTTATCATTAGAGCTAAATAATTGACACATAATACATTGGATACTTTTTATTAAAGCATTTAATCACAAAACATTCACTCCTTCTACACTCACATTATCACATTCTCACATTATCACAATAAGGATTCTCCACTCCAAGGAGAGGGGGTGAAAAAAGTGCCAAAGAATAGTATATATAAAATAATATATTATTTTATATATACTATTCTTTGACTTCGGAAATACCCAGCTTTATGGAGACATTGATTTTCTTAATGTGATAATGTGAGAATGTGAGAATGTGATTAGAGTGTGTCTCGGTTATCACATCCTCACATTCTCACATTATCACGTTAAGCTTTTCCACTTCTTACCCTCGTTCAATCCATAAACAGAGATTCTGTAAAAGATATTCGTGTTATCCGAGGAAATCATATAGCAGAGCTATATGCTCGACCAACAAAAACAAAAAAAGTTAGAAAGTTTTTGCAATTTTATTTGGCAGTACGAAAAATAGTGTGTACCTTTGCAGAAGATTTAGCGGCGCTCGGCAATTTGAGATCGGGGCTCTCATTGCGCTCGCTGGCAAAATCATTGCAGAAGATTTAGCGGCGCTCGGCAATCTGAGATCGGGGCTCTCATTCCGACGCAGGCAAATCGTTGCAGCAGATACGAGACGAGTGGAAAAGTCCATGGGAAGGCTTGGAGCGGGGCCTCCTTACGACAAGGGCAAGGGGCAAACAACCATCGGCGCCAGTCCTAAGCTACCATCGGCAAGGTCTCTTTTTACGAATCATTTGAACCATTCAAACCCTTAACGCAATGAACAACAGCATCACGAAAAAAAGCAGAACCGAAAGCGCCACCAAGGCAAAGTCTTCTTGACGACCACAGGCTATAGTTCCTTGGGACAGAGCAGGGCGGAGATATAGACGGTTCCCGCCACCATCAGGGCCGAACCCAGTCCGACATAGAAGGACGCGATGAAGGCGGAAGGTATCGCGGGACAGTTCCTGAGCAGTATGCCGAATGTGATCATAAACGCCATGATGGCGTATGACTTCACGGGCATCATGTGCCACAGCCTGCGCTTGTCAACTTCGATGCGACGAATGCGCCGCACATTCTTGAACAACATCTTGACAAACATGGTCGAAAAGAACAGCAGGGTGACGATACTGCCGACGACCATCAGGACGGAGGTAGTCTCCAGGTCCATCCACGACACGACGCCGATACGACAGACGTTGAAGCCGGCAAGCAGCCAGATGGTCCCAGCTATGAGTGTAAGCGATTTGGTCTTCATTTCCTTCTGTTTTTTGCGATCTTGCTATTCCTCCGAGAAAACATCATGGGGCCACCGTCGGGCCTGGATCGACCCTTCGGACTCAGAGATTTTGCAAAAGTAAGCATAATTCTTGACTTACAGACCACTCAGGACGGAAAACACCTACACGGCCAGGGAAAAACACAACGTAACAAGATTGTAACACCATTGTCACAGAGAAGCAACATAAAAACCCGAAATTTGCAGCCGAAAAGCAAGGAGCGCTGGCCGGCGACAGATCCGACGCCATCTTGCGCCAACAACGACACAACACAAAACAACGGTAACGAAAACAAAAGAAAATGGGACACACCAACAGCCTCATCTTCGCCGCCACCCTGATCTGCCTGCATGGCAGCGGCGCATGGGCGCAGACGAGCACCACGACACCACAACAGACGAGTACCACAGCTCCACAGGAGGATCGACTGCCCGTGAACATCCACGGAACGATACGGTCGAAGTATGAGTATCAGACGCAGGAGAACAAAGGACGCTTCGAGGTGCGCAACGCGCGCGTCAGCGTGGACGGCAAACTATCGCCCGTCATCGGCTACAAGGCGGAGATAGACCTCTGCGACGAGGGCAAGATCAAGATGCTCGACGCCTACACGCGCCTCAAGCCCGCACAGGGACTGCAGCTCACGCTGGGACAGATGCGCGTGCCCTTTACTATCGACGCCCACCGGTCGCCCCACCAGCAGTATTTCGCCAACCGGTCCTTCATCGCCAAGCAGGTGGGCAACGTGCGCGACGTGGGATTTGCCGCAGGCTACACGATCCAGGCGGGATTTCCCATCGTGCTGGAGGCAGGACTCTTCAACGGGTCAGGACTGACCAATCAGAAGGACTTCTGGACCAACAGCGTCAACTTCTCGGCCAAGGCGCAACTGCTGCTGCCCCACGGTTTCGGTCTCGTGCTGAGCACGCAGAAAATCAAGCCCGACGACGTCGACGTCATGATGTATGACGCAGGTCTCTACTGGCACGCCCGCGGATGGCACGTCGAGGCTGAGTATCTCTACAAGCACTATGCCCACGACGCCTTCCGTCCCGTCCACGCCTTCGACTCCTTCGTCAGCTACGACATACCCACGGGGCAGGGCCTCATCCGCTACGTCACGCCTCTGCTGCGCTACGACTACATGAGCGACCATAGCGACGGCAAACGCTACCTGGAGGGCAAGGAAAACCCGGAGGGAAGCCTCATCGTCAACGACTATCAACGGTCGAGGATCACGGGCGGCGTGACGCTCAGTCTGAAGAAGCCCTTCGTGAGCGACATCCGAATCAACTACGAGAAGTACTTCTACCGCGAAGGCGGCGTGGCCCACACCTCGGAGAAAGACAAACTGGTGCTAGAACTGGTGACAAGGTTCTGAGACAGAACCCGATTTTTTATAAAAACAATATTTTTTTTGATTTTGATTTCCTCAAAGCAAAGGAGGACTACTAAAGGGACACTCATGGCGTGACGGCACGGCCACTGCCTCCTGCCGCCGCACCACGACAAAGGGTGCATCAGAACAACGGTCCTGACGCACCCTTTCTCATGCCTTGTGCTCTGAGGGGGAGGTTTAGTCCTCCATCAGTTTGCGGTAGCGCGTCTTCTTGATCTCGGTGTTGCCGAGGCGGCGCGCCTTGTTGATCTCGTAGTCGGAGTAGTCGCCCTCGAAGAAGACCACCTCTCCGTCGCCCTCGAAGGCGAGGATGTGGGTACAGATACGGTCGAGGAACCAGCGGTCGTGGCTGATGACGACGGCGCAGCCAGCAAAGCTGTCAAGACCCTCCTCCAGCGCACGGAGCGTGTTGACGTCGATGTCGTTGGTAGGCTCGTCGAGCAGGAGCACGTTGCCCTCCTGCTTCAGCGCCAAGGCCAGCTGCAGGCGGTTGCGCTCACCACCGGAGAGGACCTCGCAGAGCTTGCCCTGGTCGTTGCCCGAGAAGTTGAAGCGCGAGAGATAGGCGCGGGCGTTGACGTCGCGGCCTCCCATGCGGATGGTCTCGTTGCCCTGCGACACCACCTCATAGACAGTCTTCTTCGGGTCGATGTCCTTGTGCTGCTGATCGACATAGGCCAGGCGCACGGTCTCGCCGACCTCGAAGCTGCCACCATCGACCTGCTCCAGTCCCATGATCAGGCGGAAGAGCGTGGTCTTGCCCGCACCGTTGGGGCCTATCACGCCGACGATGCCGTTGGGGGGCAGCGTGAAGTTGAGGTCGCGGAAGAGCACCTTGTCGCCGAAGGCCTTCGCCACATGCTTCGCCTCGATGACCTTGTTGCCCAGGCGCGGACCGTTGGGGATGAAGATCTCGAGCTTCTGCTCCTGCTCCTTCTGCTCCTCGCCGAGCATCTTCTCGTAGGCGTTGAGACGCGCCTTGCCCTTGGCCTGACGAGCCTTCGGGGCCATGCGCACCCACTCCAGCTCGCGCTCCAGCGTGCGGCGGCGCTTCGAGGCCGATTTCTCCTCCTGCGCCATGCGCTTCGTCTTCTGGTCGAGCCAGGACGAGTAGTTGCCCTTCCAGGGGATGCCCTCGCCGCGGTCGAGCTCCAGGATCCACTCGCTCACGTCGTCGAGGAAGTAGCGGTCGTGGGTGACGGCGATGACCGTGCCCTCATACTGCTGCAGGTGCTGCTCCAGCCAGTCGATGCTCTCGGCGTCGAGGTGGTTGGTGGGCTCGTCGAGCAGGAGCACGTCGGGCTTGGTCAGGAGCAGGCGGCACAGGGCCACACGGCGGCGCTCACCACCGGAGAGGTGGGTCACGGCGCTGTCGCCCGAGGGACAGTGGAGGGCGCTCATCGCACGCTCCAGGCGCGAGTCCATGTTCCAGGCGTCGGTAGAGTCGATGATGTCCTGGAGCTCAGCCTGACGGGCCATGAGCTTGTCCATCTTGTCGGGGTCGCTGTAGTACTCCTCCTGGCCAAACTTCACGTTGATCTCGTCATACTCGCGCAGCGCGTCGTAGACGCCGCTCACACCCTCGCGGATGTTCTCCAGCACGGTCTTCGACTCGTCGAGGGGCGGGTCCTGGGGCAGATAGCCCACGGAGTAGCCCGGGCTCCACACCACTTCGCCCTGCGTAGGCTCGACAAGGCCGGCGATGATCTTCATCAGCGTAGATTTACCCGCGCCGTTGAGACCGATGATGCCAATCTTCGCGCCATAGAAGAAGGAGAGATAGATGTTGTTGAGAATCCGCTTCTGGTTCTGGGGGATGATCTGCGAGACTCCCACCATGGAGAAAATGACTTTCTTGTCGTCGGTTGTTGCCATGTCTTGTTGTCTTGTTGTATTGATAGATGGTGCAAAGTTACGAAATTATTTCCACCCAAAGAGGGGAGGGCAGAAAAAACCCTTTGGCCGTACCACCGGATCGCCCCAGGCGCGGGACAAGGAGGGGGTATCGCCAAAGGGCGACTTGCCAGCACAGGGACCCGGGAGACTGGGAGGGAGACGCCTTTGTCTCCCTCCAAGAGCGGGTCCAACGTGCTCCTCGGCGCGATTAGTCGATCTCGCGGAGGATGGCCAGCATGTGATCCCAGACCATCTGCACGGTCGGGATGAGGAGACGCTCGTCCGGCGTATGGACGAAGCGGAGCGTCGGGCCGAAGCTGATCATGTCGATGCCGGGATACTTCTCGGAGAAGAGACCACACTCCAGGCCGGCGTGGATGCCGAGCACCTTCGGGTCGTGGCCGAAGAGCTTCTTATACTCCTGGATGGCGATGCGCTGGAGCTCAGAGTCGGCGTTCATCTTCCATGCGGGATAGCCGTCGTTCTGGATGACCTCGGCGCCGGCGAGCTCGAAGCAAGCCTTGACGGCGTTGGCCATGTTGCGCAGGTTGCTCATCACGCTGGAGCGCTGGCTGGAGACGAGCGTCACGGTGCTTTCGTCGCTCTGCACGCTGGCGATGTTGCTGGAGGTCTCTACGAGCCAAGCCAGCTCTTCTTCCTGGCAGTTGGTCAGCGGACCGTTGTCCACGGCCTGCAAGGCGAGGATGAGGTTGCGGGAGACGCTCTTCGGCATCACCTTCTGGGCCTCGCAGCTGTTGAGGGCCCACACCATCGTCGGATCCGTCACGTGGTACTCGTCCTCCACCTCGGGTGTGAACTTGTTCCAGTCGGCCTTCACCTCCTCCTTCTTGTCTGCGGGCACGCAGAAGACGATCTTGCCGTCGCGGGGGATGGCGTTGTGCATCTTGCCCGAGTTCCACTGGGCCAGGCGCAGATCCATCTTATCCTGCTCCATATAGAGGAAGCGGGCGAGGATCTTGATGGCGTTGGCGCGCTTCTTGTTGATATCGTCGCCGGAGTGGCCACCGACGAGACCCTTGAGGCTGCCCTCGAAGAAGAAGTAGCCCTCGGGAGCGTCCTCGCGCGTGAACTCATACTTGGCGGAGGTGTTGATACCGCCGGCGCAGCTGACGAAGATCTGACCCTCGTCCTCGCTATCGAGGTTGATGAGGTACTTGCCGCTCATGAAGCCCGGCTTCATGCCGAAGGCGCCAGTGAGACCCGTCTCCTCATCGACGGTGAAGACACACTCCACGGGACCGTGCTCGATGTCGTCGCTGTCCAGCAGGGCCAGTTCGATGGCGCAGCCGATACCGTCGTCGGCGCCCAGCGTTGTGCCCTTGGCCTTCAGCCACTCACCGTCCACATAGGTCTGGATGGGATCGTTCTGGAAATCGATCTCCACATCGACGAGCTTGTCGCAGACCATGTCCATGTGGCTCTGCAGGATGACGCAGGGCTTGTTCTCCATGCCCGGCGTGGCGGGCTTGCGGATGATGACGTTGCCAGTCTCATCGACCTTGGTCTCCAGGCCGCGCTCCTGACCGAATGCTTTCAGGTACTCGATCATCTTCTCCTCGTGCTTGGAAGGACGGGGAATTGCGTTGATTTTTGCGAACTGCTCAAAGACGCGAGCAGGCTTTAATTCTACGTTTGCCATAATTTAGATTGCTTTTATTTTGGTTTCTAACCGAATTGTCGTAACTTTGCGGTCGTTTATCGACTGCAAAAGTAAGAAAAATGGTTGAGACTATCTTATATAGCATGTTAATAATTGCTATTGCGGTGCTCTTACTGTGCGTAAGAGTGCTTTTCGTCAAGGGTGGAAAGTTCCATTCCATGCATGTACACGACAATGCCTACCTCCGCAAGAAGGGCATCCACTGCGTCGTGGACCAGGACAAGGAGGCACGCCAGGCCAACAAAGCCTATTGACGCTGCCCACACACTACGACAACAACAAAACAAAAAAATAGATATGAAGAATGTTTTCAGCAAACTGGCCGTGGTGGCAATAGCCGCGACGGCGCTCATGTCGTGCAACAACCAGCCGAAGCAGAACGACTCCAAGGCTGAGCCCGCGACACAGAAAGAGGCTCAGGCCCAGGCCGGAGGCCAGCAGATCGCCTACGTGGAGATCGACTCCATCATGAGCCAATACACCTACTGGAAAGAGGTGACGAAGATCATGAAGGCCAAGGAGGCCAACATCAGCAAGACGCTCAACGGCAAGCAGCAGCAGCTGCAACAGGCCGCCGCCAACTTCCAGCAGAACGTCCAGGCCAACAAATACACGCAGGCCCAGGCGCAGCAGATACAGGCCAGCATACAGAAGCAGGCCCAGGACGCCGAGGCCCTGCAGCAGCGTCTCGGAGCGGAGTATCAGAACGAGGTGGCCAAGTATAACAAGGCCCTCGCCGACAGCGTCCACAACTACCTCGCTCAGTTCAACAAGGACAAGAAGTATGCCATGATCCTGGCCAAGAGCGGCGACAACATCCTCTACGCCGACAAGTCGCTCGACATCACCAACGAGGTGGTCAAGGGCATGAACAAGGCCTACAAGGGCATGAAGAAATAAGGATCACGCCGATCCGCCTCTACACAAGACACCCACGATAGCCAAATGGCCGTCGTGGGTGTCTTGTGTTATAGTATCGATCGCAGCTTCATCCACAGGGGCTGGCTACTGCACGATCTTGAAGCGGACACGAAACTCGCGCTTCTCCTCGTTCCAGTTGGTGCCCAAGAGTTCGAAGCGACCTATCTGCGCCGTGGACCGCACGTGCTTGCCGATGCAGGGGCAGACGTCGTAGTCGCCGATGCGCACCAGGCGGATGGCATCGGAGGCATTGGCCGGCAGGCGGTCGGCATCGACGCCCTCGGGCAGGTGGTCGCGATCGGTAAACTCATAGCTGACGGGCATGTCGAGAGCGATGAGGCGGTTCATCTCCGTCTCGATCTCCTTCTCCTCCTTGCGCGTGGGCTTGTGGTCGAGCTTGTAGGTGATCTTGCTCTTCTTGCGCTCCACGTGGGCGTTGTTGCTTCTCTGCGTGCCAAAGAGGCGGATCATCAGTTGGTTGAGCAGGTGCTCGGCGGTATGAGCCGGCGGAAACTCCTCCTTGTTATGCTCGTTGAGTATCGGTTCTTGTTGCATCATCATTTTTGTTATTTTATTATAGGTATGATTTTTGTTGTTGCCGACTGAACGCGGAGGCCTCCAGGGGGCTCATGCCCTCACCACGTCCACCACGTGGCTGCCCGCCCCGATGAGGTCGGGTCGCTCGGAGACGACCTTCTGATAGGCAAGGAAGTGGGCGAAGGTCTCGTCGCTCATTCTGTTGAGGCGCGTGCGCATATAGTCGGCGGGACCGTCGGGCGAGAAGATCGTCACGCGCTCCAGTCCAGCCTGGCTGTCGAGGCGGTCTATGTCCTCCAGCCGCACGTAGTCGTAGAGCTCGCCCTCCTGCGTATGGATATGGAAGTCGTGGTCCACGATGCCGCGCGCCAGGAAGTCGCCGATACGTTCCTCGTCGAAGCAGTAGGAGAGGATGCTATACTCGTTCATCAGGTAGGCCACGAAGATCAGTCCGCCGGGCTTCGTCACCCGTCGGGCCTCACGCAGCGCCTTGAGTTTCTCCTCCTCGCCGATGAGATGGTAGAGCGGGCCCAGCAGGAGCGTGGCGTCGGCCGAGGAGGAGGGAATGAAGGCCAGGTCCCTGGCGTCGCCCTGCACCACGTCGGCCTCGGGATCGCGCTGGCGAAAAACCTCGATGTTGCGGCGTACCAGCTCCACGGCCTTCACCTTGTAGCCCTCGGCCATGAGGGCGGAGGCATAGCGGCCCGTGCCCGCCCCGATGTCGAGCAGCAACATCCCCGGACGCAGCAGGCGGCGCAGGTGGTACATGGTGGTCTCAAACTCCACGATGCCGTGACGGCGCTGCAGGCGCAGATCCTCGGGGTGCTTGTTGTAGTGCTTCTCTATGTTGGATAGTGCCATGATCAGCTTGTTGTCGTTGCGGCCTTGATGGTCCTCACCACGCGGGCCGGATTGCCCACGGCGACACTGTTGGAGGGAATATCCTTCACCACCACGCTCCCCGCCCCGATGGTCACGTTGTCGCCGATGGTCACACCGGGCAGGATCGTGGAGCTTCCACCTATCCAGCAGTTGTCGCCGATGGTGACGGGCTCGGCCCACTCGCGTCTCGTGTTGCGCTCCACGGGGTCTGTACTGTGGCAAGCCGTGTAGATGCTCACGTTGGGACCGATGAAGCAGTCGTCGCCGATACTCACCCGTGCCTCGTCGAGCACGGTGAAGTTGAAATTGGAGAAGAAGCGCTTGCCCACGAAGATATGCTTGCCATAGTCGCAATGGAACGGCTGGTTGACGAAGGTATCCTCGTCGGCTCCGCCGAGTATCTCGCGGATCATCTCGTTGCGACGCCTGGCGTCGGTGGGGCAGAGGCGGTTGTACTCCCAGCACTTGTCCTGGCAGGCATGCAGCTCCCTGAGGAGCGAGGGATCCGTGGCGAGATAGACCTCGCCACGCTGCATTTTCTCATATTCTGTCATCTTTGTTCTTCTGCTTGCTCTTGTGCTAAACGAAACTTATCTATTGAGGCTCTTAGCGCTCACACCTTGTAGCGGACGATGGTGGCGCCATAGCCCTGGGTGTGGAGCGTGATCTCTCCGTCGCGATCCCAGCGGTCCGTGCGGCGCTGGCCCGTCAGGAGGTCAAGCCCCTCGTATTCGCCTTCGCCGATATGGAAGAAGTCGAAGGCGTGGGCAGGTATCCGGATCTGCGTCGTCCGTTGGTCTGCCGAGAAATTGACGTTGACGATCAGCAGTTCGTCGTCCTCCTTGCGCAGGAAGGCATACTGCCGCTGCGGGTCGAAGCAGGGCGACGGAGCGTTGGCGTACATCAAGTCGAACAACTCGCCCTCACGCAGCGCCTTCTCCTCGTTGGCAAGTCGCAGAATCTGCTGGTAGTCAGCCTCCAACTGCCGCTGGCCTTCACCAAGGCTCGAACGGTCGAAATAGCCCTGATAGACGGCCTGCACGGTCCAGTAGTCGAAGATCGTACTGCGTCCATCGACACCCGAGAAACCCTCGTGGTCCATGCCGCGCTCGCCCCACTCCTGTCCGGCATAGACCATCACGGGATTGGTGCGCAGCCAGGCGCTCACCATCATTGCGGGCAGGGCCTTGCGGGCGTCGCCACAGAAGAAGTCGGAGGCGATGCGCTGCTCGTCGTGGTTCTCCAGGAAGTAGAGCATGCGGTCGCGAATGTCGTCCGTGGCCTGCCACTGGGCCGTGATCTCGCTGGCCGCGCGCTGCTGGCAGACCACACCCCGCAGGCAGTCGTACATGCCCACCTTGTCGTAGAGGTAGTCGAAGCCGCTGGCGATGTAGGCGCGATAGAGGGCGGGATTATAGACCTCGCCGATGAGGATGGCCTCGGGATGGGCGGCCTTGAGCCGCTGGGAGGCGTAGGACCAAAAGGCCGTCGGCACCATCTCTGCCATGTCGCAGCGGAAACCGTCCACGCCTTCGGCTGCCCAGAAGAGCAGGATATCGACCATCTTGGTCCACGTCGAGGGGATCGGGTCGAAATGGTGGCTGCCTCCTCCGGTGTAATCGACGCCATAGTTGAGCTTCACGGTCTCATACCAGTCGTTGACCCCTGGGTGAGGATGGAAGCAGTCGTTGCCCGTGCAGCGGGCAGGCCGTTCCTCATAGTCTTCGAGGTCGAAGGCGGGCTCCAGCGAAGCGCCGGGACAATAGTAGAAGTTGTTCTGCGGGTCGAAGTGCTTGGAGGTGTCGTCGTCCTGTCCAAGGTCACGCACGCCCTGGGGTTTGCAGATGCTCCTGTACTCGCGGGCCACGTGGTTGGGCACGAAGTCGATGATGACCTTCAGTCCTGCCTCGTGGGTACGCCTCACCAGGGCACGAAACTCCTCCATGCGGCGCGCCACGTCTTCGGCCAGGTCGGGGTCGATGTCGTAATAGTCGGCGATGGCGTAGGGCGACCCTGCGCGTCCCTTCACGACCGACGGGTGCTGGCGGGGAATGGCGTAGGCAGTGTAATCGGTGGCGGTGGCGTGGCGGATGACTCCTGTGTACCAAATATGCGTAATGCCCAGGCCGCGCACTTGGCGCAGCACCTGGGCATTGATGTCGTTCATCTTCCCCGCACCGTTTTCATCATAAGTTCCACCCTTCTTCCGGGTGAAGTTCTTATTGCCAAAGGTGCGGGTGAAGACTTGGTATATGAAGAGTCGCTTACTCGTTGACTCCATGAGCTTTCACCGTCTTGTCGATGCGGCCGATCATACCGCGGAGCGTCTTGCCCGGACCACACTCGACAAACTCGTCGGCGCCGGCGGCAATCATGTTCTGCACGCTCTCCGTCCATCTCACAGAGCTGGTGAGCTGGGCGACCAGGTTGGCCTTGATCTCCTCGGGGTTGGTGTGGGCCTTGGCATCGACATTCTGGAAGACCGGACACTTCGGGGCAGAGAAGTGCATGTTCTCAATGGCCTCGGCCAGCTCGTCCTTGGCGGGCTGCATGAGCGGAGAGTGGAAAGCACCACCCACATTGAGCACCAGGGCGCGCTTTGCACCGGCGGCCTTCATCTTCTCGCAGGCCTCGTTGACACCATCGATCGAGCCAGAGATGACCAGCTGGCCAGGGCAGTTGTAGTTGGCGGGGACGACCACCTTGCCGCCCTTCGTCACCTCTTCGCAAATTTCCTCCACCTTGGCGTCCTCCAAGCCGATGATGGCGGCCATGGTGCCAGGATTCTGCTCGCAAGCCTTCTGCATGGCGTTGGCACGGGCGGCCACCAGCTTCAGACCGTCCTCGAAAGCCAAGGCACCCGAGACAACGAGGGCCGAGAACTCACCGAGGGAGTGACCGGCCATCATGCTCTTCTTGAAGTCCTCGTCGAGGCAGGAGGCAGCGATCACGCTGTCGAGGAAGACGGCGGGCTGCGTCACCTTGGTCTCCTTCAGCTGCTCGTCGGTGCCGGCGAACATGATGGAAGTGATATCGAAACCTAATACCTCATTGGCCTGACGGAAAAGAAGACCTGCAAGATTGCTCTGGGCGTTGAGCTCCTTACCCATGCCCACATACTGTGAACCCTGACCGGGAAATACAAATGCTTTCATTACTCTGATTTTATCTTAATTACCTTAAATTTTTATATAAGGCGCAAAGTTATAGATTTTTTGTCAGAAAACGGTCATCCGACATGAAAAAAAATTCCAAAATTATATTTTCCAATCATAAATCAAGCGAGAAACGTCCACGGGAAATGGAAAGACGGACTTGGAAAGATGATTTTTATACCATAATAATATCGTGTATTCGAAAATAATGTGGTATCTTTGTCCCCACGAATGATCAAAGTTGAGCCCAAATATCTCTTCCTGGCACGACGGAGGATCCTGCGCCGCGTCCTCCTCCCGCTCTTCGCCGTCCTGCCGACGGTGGCAGGGCTCGTGGGGTGTGGGGAGCAAGCTACGCAGGAGGCCGACCACTACAACGACCTGGCCTACTACTACCACTACCGCAGCCTCGACAGCACCACGGCCTATGCGCGCCGCGCACTCCAGGTGGCCCGTGGCGACGACGGCGTGATCGGCGAGTCGCTCAACAACCTGGCCTTCGTGGCCATCATGCGGATGGACTTCCCGCGCGCCAAACAGCTCTGTGACTCCGTCAACACCATCACCGACGACCAGATCGAACTGCTCGTGAGCGACATCCTGCAGATGCGTATCTGCCAGCGAGAGTCGCGCAACAAGGACTTCTACGACTCCTACCAGCAGGCGGCCCAACGGCTGCGCCGCATCGACGAGACCTCCTTGGAGCTCACTCCGCGCCAGCAACGGAGGATGGTCTATGCGCGGAGCGAATACCGCATCGTGGCCTCGGCCTATTTTTATTATGTGGGCCTCGACCGCCAGTCGGCACAGGCCATCAGCGGGATGGGGGAGGAGGACCTTGCCTCCGACACGGCCCAGCTCATCAACTACTGGTACTGCTACGGAGCGGGTGGACTGCTCACCAAGGGGTCGAGGGAGGAGATCTACCAGCAGGAGTTCGACTGCCTGATGCGTGCCTACCGCCTCGCCATGGAGTCGCGCTCCACGTTTTGGATCGCCAACACGCTCCAGGCTCTCAGCGAGCATCTGCTGCAGCGCCCTGACGGACCGCGCCTCATGGCCGACAACCCGCGCGACATCCGGCTCATCAACACCGACGCCATGCCCGATAGCCTTTTGGCGGGCAATCTGGCGGAGCGGTCGCTCCACCTGTTCAGGCAGTTTGGCGACATCTACCAGAAGGCGGGATCGCTGCGAACGCTCGCCAACTGCTATTGGCAGATAGACGACTACCACTCGGCGCTGATCTGCCTGGAGAAGGCGCTCGAAGAGGACACCGTCATCAACCGCGCCCCCGACCTCGTGGCCTCGATACGCGAGCAGCTCTGCATCGTCTATTCGGCCGTCGATGACAAGCAGGCCAGCGACTACAACCGCAACCTCTACCTCGACCTGCAGGACCAGACGCGCCAGGACCGCTACTACGAGGCGCGCGCCGACCAGCTCGACCGCACCTCGCATTCGCTCAACCTCATGTTGGCCGCCGTGGGCTTCATGATCCTCCTCATGGCGGGCCTCCTCGGCCTCTTCGCCTATCTGCGCAGCAGGGGAGGAGGAGAGGGAACGATCGCCCCGCTGCAGGCTTCGCTCAAGCGGTGGAAGGAGCGCGACGAGGAGCACCAGCGGGCGCTGGACGAACAGTATGAGGAGGTGGCGGAGCAGCTGGCCGTGAGCCGCCTCCACGTCGAGGCCAACAAGCAGCGCCACCTGGAGCAGCGGGCCAAGGTGTCGCTGGTCAACAGTGTGCTGCCGCTCATCGACCGCATGCTGATGGAGATAAGACGGCTGGTGGAAGACCACGAGCCAGCCACGCTGCGGGCAGAACGGATGGCTTATCTCGACGAACTGCTCCAGCAGATCAACAGTTCCAACGCCATGCTCACGGAGTGGATACAACTGCGGCAGGGCAAACTCTCCGTCCGCGTCGAGAGTTTTCCGCTCCAGCCGCTCTTCGACCTCGTGGCCAAAGGTCAACCGGAGTTTCGGATGAAGGCGATCCGCCTCAGCGTCGATCCTACTGGCGCCTGGGTGAAAGCCGACCGCGTGCTGACGCTCTTCATGGTCAACACCCTGATGGACAACGCGCGCAAATATACGGACGAGGGGGGCACGGTGAGGGTCTCGGCCCAGGAAGCCAGCGACTACGTGGAGGTGAGCGTGGAGGACACGGGCTGCGGAATGTCGGAGGACCAGGTGGCCCACCTCTTCGAATATAAGCCCATCAGCGACGAGCAGGTCTCGGCCCAAGCCGTCGCCTCGGCGCGCCGATCCCATGGTTTCGGCCTCATGAACTGCCAGGGCATCATCAACCATTACCGCAAACTCAGCCAGCTCTTCACCGTCTGCACGCTCCAGGCCGAGAGCACGCCGGGCAAGGGGAGCCGCCTCTTCTTCCGCCTGCCCAAGGGGGTGGTACGACATCTGATCCTCCTGCTGCCGGTCCTCGCCTGCTGCCTGTCGGCCTCGGCCACAAAGCTATCGCCGTTGCAACAAGCGCTGCTGCGCCAGGCCAGCCTCTACGCCGACTCGGTCTATCATAGCAACATCGCCGGCACCTACCGCAAGACGATCCGCCACGCCGACAGCTGCTGCGCCATCCTCAACCGCTTCTACCGCACGGTGCGCCCCTATGGCTATCCGCTACTCTCGCTCTCGGCGCAGGGCAAGGTGGAGGTGCCGGAAGTGAAATGGCTCCACGAGGGCATCCCGGTCAACTACGACGTGATCCTCTCCATGCGCAACGAGGTGGCCGTGGCGGCCCTGGCGCTCCACGAGTGGGAAATGTACCAATATAATAACAAGGCCTACACCCAGCTCTTCAAGGAGTCGTCGGCCGACCAGTCGCTGCCAAGCTACTGCACGATGATGCAGCGGTCGGAGGCCAACAAGCATGTGGCCATCGCGCTGCTCGTGCTCCTGCTGCTGATCATAGGGCCGGCCTACTACTTCATGTACTACCGCCACCGGATCAGTTTTCTGCTGAGCGCCGACCTGGTGCGCCGACTGACGGAGACGCTTCTCTCCGACGCTCAGGCCCTGGAGAAACTCAAGGCTGCCGAGACCGTGGCCCACGAGCCGCTGCCAGCCGCGCTGCAGACGCTGGTGGAGGAGATCCGCACGACGCTGAAGACTTCCGCCGAGGTGGAGCTTGTCGGCAAGGAACGCATCCGGCTGCTGGAGGAGCAACTGGGGCGGTCCGAACTGGAGGACGAGCGGCTCCATCTGAGCAACAGTACGCTCGACAACAGTCTCTCGACCCTGAAGCATGAGACGATGTACTATCCCTCGCGCATGGCGCTCCTTCTCGAAGAGGGCGAAGGGAGACTGCACGACATCGAGGAACTGGCGGCCTACTACCGCGACCTCTACCAGCTGCTCTGCCTGCAGGCCATGGGGCAACTGGCCCTCGTACCGCTTGCGGGGCGCGCCGTCAGTCTGGGTGAGGTTCTGCCCGCGGCGACGAGGGTGGGCGACTGGCCAGGTGGATCGCAGGCACAAGGGCGCAACGAGCGACTGGTAGGCGACGCAGAGATGCTGCGCTATCTCTTCGAACTGCTGCGCAAGGAGAATGGAGGGCGGCCGCTGGAGGTGGAGTTGGCGCGCAAGGGCGATGACTACCTCTTGCTGTGTATGGCCATCGAGGGACTGGAGGCGAGAGCAGAGGGGGCGGCGAATCTGTTCACGCCCAGCATGAAGAATCTCCCCTACCTGCTCTGCTCACAGATCGTGCGCGACAATGGAGAACTCACCAACTGCCGGGGCTGCGGCATCGTGGCCACGCGGCAAGACAATAAGACCTATTTAACAATTACATTGGCAAGATGGAAAAATTCAAAGTCATCATCGTAGAGGATGTGCCCCTGGAACTGAAAGGCACGGAGGGCATCCTGCGCAACGATATTCCCGAGGCGGAGATCATCGGTACGGCTGCCAGCGAGCAGGCCTACTGGCGCCTCATCAAGGACCACCAACCCGACCTCGTCCTCCTCGACCTCGGACTGGGCGGATCCACAACCGTCGGCGTGGAGATCTGCCGGCAGACCAAGCAGCAGTTTCCCGCCATGAAGGTGCTGATCTTCACGGGAGAGGTGCTCAACGAGAAACTATGGGTCGATGCGCTCGACGCAGGGGCCGACGGCATCTCGCTCAAGAGTGGCGAACTGCTCACCCACGACGACGTGATGAGCGTCATGGGGGGCAAGCGGCTCGTCTTCAACCAGCCGATACTGAAGCGCATCGTGGACCGCTTCAAAGAGAGCGTGGGCAAGCAACTGGCGCACCAAGAGGCCCTCGTGGGCTACGAGATCGACGAGTATGACGAGCGCTTCCTGCGCCATCTCGCCCTCGGCTATACGAAGGACCAGATAGCGCAGCTCCGCGGAATGCCCTTCGGCGTGAAGAGCCTGGAGAAGCGACAGAACGAACTCGTGCAGAAACTCTTCCCCGAGGGTGGCCGCGGAAGCGGAATCAACGCCACGCGCCTCGTGGTCCGCGCCCTCGAACTCCGCATCCTCGACATCGACAACCTCTATCCCGATGAGTGAGACACCTTCTGCCGAACGCCATAGCAGGGCGAAAGCTATCTATGGCCTCGCCGTCTTCCTGCTCGTGACGGCCCACGGCCTCGTCCTCTTTCTCTCGTGGCTGATCAAGGCCGTCAGACCCGACTGGCCGCTGCGGCCGCTGCTCTCCGAGGAGGGGGTGCGCTGGCTCTTCGGCCATTTCACGGACAACCTCCTCTCGCCGCTGCTCGTCTGGCTGCTGCTGGGCCTCTGCGCCGTCTCAGCGCTCCGTGGCAACCATCTGCCAGGAGCCATCCGCCGACTGAGGTCGTGGCCGACGATGGCCTACCGCGAGCGGCTCGCACTGAGAAGCGTGCTCTTCGAAGTGGTCCTTGTGGCGGCAGTTCTGATCCTGCTGACCGTGCCCTCCCACGCCATCTTGCTCAACGTCAGCGGCAGCCTCTATCCAAGCAGCTTCTCGGCAAGCATCTTCGCCGTCGGCTGCCTCACGGTCATCACGGCCTCGCTGACCTACGCCATCATCGGGGCCGACGGCAAGAAGTCGGGCAGCATCTTCCACATCCTCACCGACCATGCCGACGGACTTTGGCTGCTGCCGATCTACATCCTCACGCGCCAGCTCTGGTGCATGATCGCCTACGTCCTGGGATGAGACCTGTGCTGACACAGGGAGAATGGTCCGAAGTTTGCAAGGAAACATCGGTAGACATCTTTTAGCTTTTCTCTCGCAGAAGCATCTAAATGCTACAAGTATTTGAGATTCAGCAGAAAAGTTAATTAAAATATTGTATTCCGAGAAATAATTTGTGATAAAATACTGAAATCCGAGAAATAAATAGAAGAAGGCCGCGCAAGCTTGCGTCAAGAATTGCCATCGGCAACTTCGTTTCGGTTTGTATGTTTTTCTTCTTTTCTCATATTTTTTAGGGAAAAAATTTGGTTGGGTCGATGAATATCGTTAAATTTGCAATCGGAAATATAAATCAGTTTAAACAAAAGAACGAAGCCTATCGAAGCAGCATTACTTCATAACAAATAAAATTGGATCATGGAGAATCTGAACTTGATGACCGACGAAGAGTTGGCCATTATGTATGTAGATGGTGACAACAAGGCTTTCGATCTTTTGCTTAGCCGCAATCAAGAGAAGTTGTTTACCTATATATTGTTTGTCGTCCGCGACCGCGAGATGGCGAACGATATGTTCCAAGAGACCTTCTTCAAGGTAGTCTCCCGTCTGCAGCAAGGCAAGTACATCGCCAACGGCAAGTTTAGTGCCTGGCTGATGCGCATTGCCCACAACGTGATCATGGACTGGTATCGCCAGCAGCGCGCACAGAACATTGTCGATGCGCCGAAGGAGAACGACCTCTCCAACGTGGGCTCCACGCTCCTGGAGAGTTCGCGCGAGGGAGAGTTGGTCAACAACCAGGTCATGGAGGACGTGAGGCGGATGATGAGCCATCTGCCTGCCTCTCAGCGCGAAGTGGTGTTCATGCGCTTCTACCAGCAGATGTCATTCAAGGAGATAGCCGAGGCTACGGGGGTCAGCATCAACACGGCCCTCGGACGGATGCGCTATGCCATCCTCAATCTTCGCCGCATGACGCGCGAGCATCAGCTCACGCTGCAGATGGCGTAGCCTTTCTCTTATTGAGAGCCGTTATTATAGAGAAAATAGTGTAGTCGATTTCATAGGAGAAAAGGCGTAGCCGCGCCCATTCAAATACACATCGCCGCTCCCCACAACCTCTCTTTCGAGGCGCAGGGAGCGGCGTTATGTTTATTGCTGGCGAGTATTGCTGGCGAATCAGATCGTAGCGGGGTGGGGACTACTTAGCAGATCAGAGCACCTTGAGGTCGTGGATGGTCTTGATGGGGTCAGCCGACTTGAAGACGTAGCTTCCGCTGACCAGCACGTCGGAACCAGCCTCAACCAGTCGCGGAGCCGTCTCGCCCTGCACGCCACCATCGATCTCTATGAGCGCCTGGCTGCCCGACTGGGCAATCATCTCGCGAAGGCGTCCCACCTTGCCGATGGTGTTCTCGATAAACTTCTGTCCGCCGAAGCCGGGATTCACGCTCATCAGGAGCACCAGGTCCACATCGTTGATGATGTCTTCGAGCACGCTGACGGGCGTGGAGGGATTGAGGGCCACGCCAGCCTTCATTCCGGCGGCATGGATCTCCTGCACCGTTCTGTGGAGGTGTCTGACGGCCTCGTAGTGGACCGTCATGAGCATGGCGCCGCTGTCGGCAGTCTGGCGGATGTAGTTCTCCGGATGCTCGATCATGTAGTGGACATCAAGCGGCTTCTTGAGCACCTTGGCCACGGCGTTGAGCACGGGAAATCCAAACGAGATGTTGGGCACAAAGATGCCGTCCATCACGTCGATGTGGAGCCAATCGGCCTCGCTGACATTGATCATTTCGGCCTCGCGCTGGAGGTTGAGGAAATCAGCGGAAAGGAGTGAGGGGGATATTAATACAGACATTTTGATGATGAAATATCACGGTGACAGGTTTATTTTTTGCCACCGTGATGAGGTTAGACATTTTCATGGATAGCCCAGCTGACGGCTACTTGCGCCATCAGTTGAGCGTGAAGGGGATAGCGCGACCATCGATGCGGGCCACGCGGTACGTGTAGGCCATTTGGCGGATCAGACGGAGCGTAAACTCCGTGGGCTTGTTTTCTTCTGATGTAAAGATGGTCATAGGCAGCTTTTTTTGATAGTTTCTATGATTTAAACGAAACAAAGGTGTTATTATTATGTGCCGACACGACTTTTTTCATGGTAAATATGTAACTTTGTGGCCAAATCTCACAAATGACAGATATGATCATCGCTATCGACGGCTTTTCTGAGGCCGACAACATCAAGGAAATCTCACGTCTGGGCATCGACTGGATCGGTCTCGACTTCGTGGCCGACAGTCCGCGGAGGGTGCGCCAACTGGCTTCTCTCTCCGGCATGCTGCCCGACAGTCCGCTGCTGGAGTGCGCCGGCCTGGCTCCTGGGTCGCGGCTGATGGGTGTCTTCCGCGACGAGATGCCCCAAACCATCGTCACCAGCATCTACAACTTCCATCTCGACCTCGTGCGCCTCGAAGGCGAGGAATCGACCGTCCTCATAGACAACCTGCGGCGCACGGTCGATCCCGACATCCGCCGCGGACTGCAGATCGTCAAGACCTTGCGCATCGAGCGACGCGAAGACCTGCTGCGCGCCGCCGACTATGCGGGCCACGCCGACTACCTGCTCCTCGACCCTGTAGAGGCCGCTCTGGAGTGGTTGACGGACTGGGAAGCCCCCATGCCCTTCCTCCTCCGTAGAGGAAAGAAGAAGGCCGAGGGATCGTCGCTGCCCGACTTCCACCATCCGCGCCTCGCTGGCTACTGCCTGGGCGAGGAGATGGAACAGGCGCCAGGGCGTATCGACGCCACCAAGGTCCAACGACTGCTGGACAACCTTTGATCGCATATAGGCACGCACCACGCATATAGGCACGCAATAGGCACACGCCGTATAGATTTAGGCACGCGCCATGTAGATTTAGGAAGGCCCCGCGCAGATATAAGCCGCGCCACGCAGATTATAGGAAGACGAAAAGCCCACCAAGCACGCATGGCGCAGGCCCGGCTGCGCTATTTGATGAATTTGGCTTTGCAGAACGGACAATTGTCGTACTTCTGCAGTTCCTCGTAGTTCATGGAGAAGCTGTGGCTGCAGTTGGGGCAGGAGTAGTCGTGGCGAAACTTGTCGTTGATCTTCTTCTGCTCGATGGGCACGCGCGAGGCGTCTCTCCAGCGCTTGATGAAGATGAGGAGGACGAACACGGCGGCTATGCAGTACAAGGAATTTCTGATGATCCCGTCGCCTCCAAACACAAAGGTATAGACCATGGCGCCGATGGTAAAAATACCCATACTCGACGCGATGGCTACAAACCGTGCGCTTTTGATCTTTTGGTTGATGATATACTCCTCGTGGTCTTCCCACACCTTCGACAGTGGGCGGATGTCTGCCGTCTTCGGTACCGCCTTGTCGATGGCCGCGAAGACCGCCTTCGTATCGACCTGGTAGCGGTCCGTGCCCAGTGCCAGGGAGTCTTCCCGCCGCATGGACTTTTTCTCCACGCCTACATTATTTATATAGGTGATGTTGGCCGCCTTGAGGTTTTCTACGAGATAGGTGCCGCCCTCCGTCACCGTGATGCGGCAGTGTTGGCGCGAGACGGTCTGCGGCACGCTGCCCGGCGCACCCAGGCGCAGCGTCTGCTGTCCGATGATGACATTTAATTGCGAGGTTTTGGCGTCGCGTCCGATGATGATTTGCATGGCTTTTTATTTCTTTTCAGTGGATAGTGTGATGAGCGCCTTGAGTTGCTTGAGCGCGTCGCGCGAGATGGGTAGCTGGAAGGTGAAGCGGTCGTAGTCGGTGATGACCAGTCGCTGCTTGGGAATGTTCACCTTGCAGATATAGCGCTTGTTGACGATAAATCGCTTGCCGATACGGATGAAGGTAGTGGCCTCGTTGCCCAGCTGCTTGTCGAGGGCATGTTCGAGGTTGGTGAGGTTCATGCCGATCGGACTGCGCAGTTTGTTGGCCGTGACCACGTTGCAGTAGTTGCCATCGCTCTCAAAGTAGGCGATTTCGGTGATGCGGAGCCTGAGCAGCTCGTCGCGTGAGTTGAAATAGATGTACTCCATCATGCTGATTCGTCTATAGTCGTGTCCGAGTTCCCCGGTTGTGGGCACGCTCTTGGAAGAAATTCTGTGTGCGGCAGGGTGGTGTGGGGAAGTGTGCTGCCCGCCGTTGGCTTGGCTGGTTCGTCGGTTTTCGCGCCGCGTCCAGCATCGTGCCACGAATGATTTGGTGTGTGCCGAAAGAGGATGGGGCCGTGTCCATAAACCAATAATCTTCGCATTCGACAGGGCAAAGTTACAAAAAAATACTCAGTTTACATTCTTTTATACCGTTTTTTTAGGCCAAAATCGTCTTTACCCTCCCTAAATTCACCATTTTCACATCTCTTTTCCTCCTTTTTTCGCATTTCGTACCCCAAAACCCACCTTTTGTGTAAAAAGAAGCGAATAATTTGTCCATGTGGCAACAAAATCCGAAATTTGCAACGTAAAACAGAAATAAACAACCATTAATTCATACGATTATGATGACAAGCGACGACACCCAGTTGTTGGGTAAGAACACCCAGGTAGAGAATCCGCAGAACGAGCAGACAGCTCCTGTGGCAGAAGAGACCTCTGAGAAGCAAAGCGCCACATGGAAGAAGGTGGCCATCGGTGGCACCTCCGGCATTCTGCTCGGTGCCGGTGCGCTCTATGCCGTCAACGCGATGGCTGGCGAGACCCAGGCCGACGCCGCCGATCCCGCTACGGCTTCCCCCCAGGCTGCTGGCAGCGCCGTGGCGACAGTGGAGGACGACATGACCTTTGCCGAGGCCTTCCAGTCGGCCCGCGCCCAGGTGGGCCCCGGTGGCGTCTTTGAGTGGCACGGTGGCGTCTATGGCACCTACACCGCCGACGAGTGGAACGCCATGTCGGCCGAGGACAAGGCCGCCTTCACCCAGACTGCCATGTCCAACGTCCACCCCCACAGTTATCAGCCCACCGCCCACACGGCCGTCCATCAGACCGACGTGGAGGTTCACCGCGAGGTGGTCTATGAGCGCGAGACCGTCAAGGAGCCCGAGCATGGCCATTCGGGCCGTACCGCCGAGGATGGCGGCCATGTGCGCACCGCCACCCCCGCCACCCCCGCGAGCCATGAGGAGCCCTTCGTCCAGGAGACGGAAGACGTACACATCGTCGGCCAGACCAAGTTCCAGGGCCACCAGGCCGTCATCCTCGACCTTGACGGCGATGCCCAGCCCGACGTGGCCGTCATCGACGTCAACGACAACAACCAGCTCGACGACCAAGACGTCCTGATCTTCCGCGACGGCACCACCATGACGCGTGGCGAGCTCGCACAGAGCATGTCCGAGGACGAGACGGGCGACGTCACCCCGCAGACGGAGCACCAGCCCGACCACACCGAGGGCTATATGCAGACGGCCTATGAGGGCGCAGAGCCCGATGGCACAACCGACGGATACGACGGCATGACCGACGGCTACGACGGCGCGCAGGAGGATCCCTACCTCCACCAGGCTTCCTACTCTGAGGATATCAATACGGCCAACGACGAGGGCATGATGGATCCCAACCTCCAACAGGCTTCCTACTCCGAGGATCCCGCGATGGGCTACGACGACCCCAACCTCGGCGTGGACGGCGTGGACGGCGTGGACGACGCTGGTACTGACATGCAATATATCTAAATAAACGGCTATGGAAGTAAAGCGCGTAAAATGCTCCAATTGTGGCATCATCCTCGAAGTGAAGAACTCGAAGAATGAGGCTGTCAAACTGATCACGTGCCCGCAGTGCAAAGCACCGCTGCGGGTGCGCTTTCAGCCGCAGCAACCCCTGGAGGTGGAGACCGTCTTGCCCGGGTGTCAGCCCGCCCAGCAGCGCGTGGCGCCACAGAACGACGGCGAGACGCTGCTGGGAGGCCGCCAGGACAGCGAGCGGACCATCCTCGGCCAAGGATGCCAGCAGGGCGCGGCCACGGCTTGCCTCGTCCTGGCCGGCCAGCAGTATGTGCTCCGCCAGGGTGCCAACACCGTGGGCCGCAAGGCGCAGACCTCGCAGGCCACGCTCCAGTTGCCCGTCTCCGACCCCTACATGAGTCGCCACCACCTGCAGATCACGGTCTCCGTCCTGCCCAATGGCAAGCTCAAGGCCGTCATCAGCAACGACCGCAACAAGAATATCACCTCCATCAACGGCGTGGAACTGCCCCACGACGAAGCCATCGTCCTCTCCAACGGCGACCGCATCGTCATGGGCAAGACCACCGTAGTCTATCAAGAAAGATAATCCCCCCTCAACGATTTCACATGAAAATAGCAATCAGACAGCCCCAGGCCATCTATGAGCTCGGGCAGCGAGATAACCAAGAGGACAGCATTTGGCCCTTGCAGGGACAGGCTACCGATCAGGACTTCTTCTTCATCCTCTGCGACGGCATGGGAGGCCACGAACATGGCGAGGTGGCGAGCCGCATCGTCAGCCAAAGCCTTGCCCAGTATCTGCGCGACCACGTCAATCCCGAGGAGATCGTCTCCGACCAGGTGCTCGGCGAGGCGCTGGAGGCGGCCTACCAGGCCCTCGACCAGGCCGATGACGAGGCTGCCAAGAAGATGGGAACCACCCTTTGCCTCCTCCTCTTCCATCGTGGCGGACTGACCACGATGCACATCGGCGACAGTCGCATCTACCACGTGCGCCCCTCGGCCAAGAAACTCCTCTACCAGAGCAAGGACCACTCCCTGGTCTATGACCTCTACCAGGCGGGCGAGATCAGCTACGAGGAGATGGCCACGTCGCCCCAGAAGAACATCATCACCCGCGCCATGCAGCCCGGCAAGGACAACCGCTGCAAGCCCTCCGTGGTCCATATCACCGACCTCAGGCCCGGCGACTACCTCTACATCTGCAGCGACGGCATGCTGGAGCAGATGGACAACGACGCGCTCTGCCAGTTGTTCTCCTCCCAGGACTCCGACGAGGCGAAGCGCCAGCAGCTCATCGAGGCCACGAAGGGCAACAAGGACAACCACTCGGCCTACATCGTCGGCATAGCGAGCGTCTCCTCGGGCGAGGGCGACGAGTCGCTGCTGGACGACGAGCAGACCTCCAAGGACAACGCGCTCAACATCCGTCCCGTCTTCGAGGCCGAGGAGGTGGCGAGCGACGTCGAGGAGGTGAGCGTCGTCGAGGAGACTCCCAGGGTGGACCAGCCCCTCCGCCCACAGCCCCAGGCTCCGAAGGGCGGCAAGGGCAAGCTCGTGCTGGGTGCCGCCGCTGCCTTCGTGGCCCTGGCCTGCGCCTACTTCTTCCTCACGCCGAAGGAGGAGAAGGCCGCCGCGCCCCTCGTGCCCCATACGGAGAAGATCGGCGACAGTCCCTCGCGACAGTCCGCAGACCCCGCACGCGAGACGGTGGCCCGCGAAGTGAGGGTCGATCAGCCCGCCAGCAGTAGTAGCAAGAGCGAGACGACCGTGCGCCGCGAGACTGCGCCGCAAAAGGCCAGCCCCGCCGAACCACAGAAGAATCCTACTTCCGGCAAGGCAGACCCAAAGAAGGACAGAAAGACCGATAAAGCGGGCAGCACGCTCGAAAGCAGCAAGGGGGCCAAGACGCTTCCTCCTCCCGGCATGAGACAGAGGAAAGCCGAAGACCCCATCGACGCAGCCCGCGAAAAACTGATGGGAGCGCCGCAGGGTGGACAGAAACAGAAGAGCAAACCGTCGGAGGGCATTCCTGTCTGACGAATCTTTCCCACACTTTCCATTCACCACCCCGCATCATGACCAATCGATCCGCCCAAGGACCGTAGGGTTCCCCGGGCGGAGACAAAGAAAAAGAAAATGAGCGATACGATCAACCAATCCAATATGCTACGTGTGGGCACGATCCTGCACGGCACCTACCGCGTCGATGGCTACTTGGCATCGGGCGGTTTTGGCAATACTTACGTTGCCACCAACATCCAGTTTGGTGAGCGCTACGCCATCAAGGAGTTCTTCCTCAAGGGCGTGACGGAGCGCGACGAAAATACGACCACTATCAGCGTCAGCAACCAGGAGAACGCTGCCACCTTCGAGGCCCAGCGCGACAAGTTCAAGAAGGAGGCCGTGCGCCTGCGCAAACTCTCCAGTCCTCATATCGTCTGTGTCCACGACCTCTTCGAGGAGAACGGCACGGCCTACTATGTCATGGACTTCGTCGATGGCGAGAACCTCCGCGACTATCTCAAGAAGATCGGCCACCCGCTCGACGAGGCCACCGTCTGGCAGGTCTTCGACCAGGTGCTCGACGCGCTGGAGGTAGTCCACAGCCACGGACTCTTCCACCTCGACCTCAAGCCTGCCAACCTGATGATGGACCAGCAGGGTGGGGTGAGACTCATCGACTTCGGTGCAAGCAAGCAGATGAAGGCGGGCAGCGGGGCAACGACCTCCACGGCCGTCAGCTACACCAATGGCTACGCACCGCGCGAGCAGATGGAGCAGGCCCTCGACAAGTTTGGTCCCTGGACCGACTTCTACGCCCTCGGCGCCACGCTCTACTTCCTCCTGACGGACCAGAAGCCGCCGCTTCCCTCGGATATTGACGACGACATGACGGACGACAAGCACGAGGCCCTCGCCATGCCCGACAGCATCAGCGACCGGCTGCGTCGGATGGTCCTTTGGCTGATGGCCACCGACCGTCGCAAGCGCCCGCAGTCGGTAGCCGATATACGCAGCGTCCTCAACCAGAAGGCAGAGAACAAGCCTGCCGACCCTGCCAAGGGCGAGGAGGGCGACGACGTTACAATTGTGCTGCCCAAGTCGGACCAAGACAAGGTGAACGACGCCCCCGCTGCCAACGGCGAGACGGGGGATGCTTCCTCCGGCAGTCCTTCAGCAGCCTCCGACGATTCTTCCACGACGGACAACCCCTCCGCGGCGGACGACGAGACTGAGATCGTCCAGGATGATCCCTCGGTCGAAGTGGAGGAGAAGAAGAGCTCGAAGTGGAAATGGATCCTCGTGGTCCTGATCTTTGCCGTTATCGGCTTCTTCGGTGCCAAGTACTTCATATCTCCTGGTCAGGATACTGCCCCGGCCACATCAGAACCCGACTCCACAGTGGTCGATTCTACCGTCGTCGAGCAACAACAAACTCCCGCCGCCCAGCAGCAAACCCCTGCTGCTCCGGCTGCTACAGTCAAGACCAGCGCGGCCAGCGACTCAGCAGCCGCCTATCCGGCTCCGAAGAAGAAGGCTCCGAAGCACGAGAGACCCTCTCAGAAGAAGAAGAGTGGCAGACAGTACCACTACGACTACGACGAAACCTACCGTCCGTCCACTCCCTCGAAGAATCCCACTCCGGGCGGCAGCAGCGAGAGCTACGGATCGGGATCGGGCAAGAATCCTTCCTACGGATCGAGCTCGACCTCGTCTTCTAAGAAGGAAAACACGGCTGGCGACTCCTCTTGGTAGAAATCCTACGCCCAGCAGGCGCCTCTTGGCAGGCGGCCTAATCATCAACAAACAGGCGACGCACCCCCGGGTGTGTCGCCTGTTTTCATTGATGAGGAAGGAAGGGCGGTGCTACCGCACGAAACCCACCTGCTGGCGGTCGATCTCGAAACTGCCGACGCGCACCATTTTCTTCGTCCGCTTGTTGTGGGCATAGACCCAATAGACGCCGTCAGCCAGGCTGCTGATGTCGATGCGCTGGGCCGGTCCCGTGGCGGGAAGCGGGCGGAGGTAGCTGCGCAGGAAGACGCCCTGGAGGGTGGCGACGGCATAGCGGTCGATGTCCATCGGGAGCAGCGGGCGGAGGGCCTCCGAGAGGTCCAGCTGCTGTCCGTCGTTGGCCAGGTAGAGGTTCTTGGGCAGCTGCGGCTGGTAGGTCGTCGCGAGGGGCGGCTGATACTGCAGCGGCTGGCTCTCGTTGCCGTAGCGGTCCATAGCCGTGACGGCCACGAAGGGCCACCCACGGAAGAGGCGCGGCGCCAAAGCGGTGGCTATCTGCTTGTGGGCGAAGCGGGCCAGGAGGAGGTTGGCGGGATTGTCCGTATCCACGGGCCAGTGGTCGCTCACATATATATTATAATAAGGAGCGTCGCCCTGCCAACTGATGAGGCCGCTGTCCTGACGGAGGTCCGTCGGTGGGGCAAGACGGGCGTCGCGCTTCCCCTTCATGGCCGGGACGAGGGCCGGAAAGAGGTTGAAGCGCTGCTCGAAGTCGTAGATGCCCTTGTGGTTTTCGATCAGAAACTTCGACCGGAAGTGGGCGTGGCCCATGCCTGCCCATCGGCTCACCTCCATCTGCCGCGAGATGTCGGCGAGGGTCCAGCGTCCCTCCCTCGGATCGAGAAACCACGTGCCCAGTCCGCTCGCCAGCGTGCGACCATAGCTGTTGGCCACCCAGTCGGGCACGAAGGGAAAGTAGTGGTTGCCACGGTAGTACTGCATCGGGTAGAGCTGCTCCATCCACCCCTGCTTCAGCCATAGCTGCGCGTCCTGATAGACCTTGTCGCGGGCGTTGTAGCCATGGCTGCTATAGCACGTGAGGTCGCTATATTTTCCCAGCGGCGAGGCGCTCACCTTCACCCACGGCTTGCGCATCTCCACGGCCTCGTGGATGGCGCGCACGATACGGTTGATGTTGGCGCGGCGGTAGTCGGGCGTGTCGCCGTTTCGGCGCGTGGCGCGTGGCCATCCGTCGGGATAGCGGATATAGTCGAGGTGGATGCCGTCGATGTCATACTTCTCCGTCAGTTCGGCGCAGACGGAGGCCAGATAGGGCGCCACGCGCTCGTCGGAGGGGTCGAGATAGCCCGCGCCATCCAGTTTTCTGAGGCGCAGTCCCTTGGCGCGCAGACGGCGGCAGCCGAGCGAGGTCCACGGTCCGCAGGGGATCGTGGCGAGCCAGGCGTGGAGTTCCATGCCCCGCTTGTGACACTCCTCGATGGCGAAGCGCAGCGGGTCGTAGCCCGGGGCGCGCCCTTCCTGTCCCGTGAGGCAGCGGTCCCATGGTTCCAGGGCCGAGGGATAGGTGGTGGTGGCACGCACGCGCGCCTGGAAGAGCACGGTGTTGATATTGGCCTCGGCGTAGCGGTCGAGGATCTCCGTGAGCTGGCGCTTCTGGCGCTCGATGCCCTCCTGCGTCGTGGCGTAGCCCTTGGGCCAGTCGAGGTTGGAGAGCGTCGTCAGCCAGACGGCCCTTACCTCGCGCTTGGGCAGCGTCTCGAGGTTGAAGGCCTGGCAGCGCTCCTGTGCATGGCCTCCGAGACAGGGGAGGAGGGCGGCAAAGATCGTGGCCGAGGCTTGGCGTAAAAGTATCTTTGGATGGGTCATTGTTGTAATTTTGGCACAAAGTTAAGGATTCTTTTTGGTTATTTGAAATAATCACCTTACCTTTGTCGAGTTGAATCAGAAAAATTGATGAGTATTATTTAAAAGCGAACGGATAAAATGAAGAAAATCACTACTTTGCTGCTGATGCTCGCCCTTGCCGTGGCAGCACACGCGCAGTTTCAGCAGGGCAAGGCCTACTTGGGTGCTTCCCTGACGGGAGTGGATCTCAACTATACGGGCAAGAACGGGCTCAACCTCGGCATTGAGGGCAAGGCGGGCTACTTGCTGGAGGACAACTGGATGGTGCTGGGCCAGGCCTCGCTGAAGCACACCGGGTCGAGCGACGCGGCCAGTTCCTTCACGGCGGGCATCGGCGGCCGCTACTACATCGTCCAGAACGGTCTCTACCTGGGGGCCAACCTCAAGTATCTCCATGCCGACCACAGCTACAACGACCTGATGCCAGGAGCGGAGGTGGGCTACGCCTTCTACATCAACCGCAGCGTGACGATCGAGCCCGCCATCTACTACGACCACTCCTTCAACAACAGCGACTATAGCACGGTGGGACTGAAGGTCGGTATCGGCATCTATCTCTTCGACGACTAATCGTAGCCATCGTCGGGAGGGCGCGGACGGCTCGACGCCATCCCCACTCCCCGGCACAGAAAACGATGATCCAGCAATATCCCTCACAACTTCTCCAGAAGGCGGTCGATGAGTTTGCCACGCTGCCGGGCGTAGGTCGCAAGACGGCCCTGCGCCTGGTGCTCTACCTGCTCCGCCAGCCCTCGGAACGTGCCGACTCGCTGAGCGAGGCCGTGCGCAGGGCGCGCCACGAGGTGCGCTACTGCCGGGTCTGCCACAACATCTCCGACCAGGAGGTCTGCCCCATCTGCTCCGACCCGCGTCGCGACAGCAGGACGATCTGCGTGGTGGAGAACGTCCAGGACGTCATGGCCATCGAGAACACGCAGCAGTACAACGGCCTCTACCATGTGCTCGGCGGCGTCATCTCGCCCATGGACGGCATAGGCCCCGGCGACCTGGAGATCGACTCGCTCGTCAGCCGTGTGGAGGCGGGCGGCGTGGACGAGGTGATCTTTGCCCTGGCGAGCACGATGGAGGGCGACACGACCAACTTCTATGTCTCCCGACGCTTGCAGCCGACGGGGGTGCGGACGAGCGTCATCGCGCGCGGCATCTCGGTGGGCGACGAACTGGAATATACCGACGAGGTGACACTGGGGCGCAGCATCCTCTGCCGCACGCC